>LAZR01002214.1_pt1 | contig 11494 bp, 2 predicted proteins | sample 329461 | NCBI WGS metagenome assembly LAZR01 (sample SAMN03002196, study PRJNA259156) | marine sediment metagenome | biome: sea floor; feature: Hydrothermal impacted sediments; material: marine sediment; isolation source: Loki non-amplified sample from Loki's castle hydrothermal vent sediment ...
GTGGAATCGGTTTTCGTCTCGAGCCAGTAGTCGAGCCTTGTATCACCATCTTCATCGGTAAACCTGATATCGGAAAAATCAGCTTTCATACCACTGACATGATTTACTTCTATTCTTACTTGGTAATTGGATAGCGCCGTAGCATTGCCGGAGTTATCAACTGCAACAGGCACCCTTCTCGACCAATCGGTATAATAAGACCAAGCGGCAGCGTCTGCTTTAATTGTAAAAATGCCTGAGAAAACAACAATAGCTATCACTAGTAACACTAGTAACAACTTTATCTTTATGAACTTTAGATTAGCCGTGCTGATCATTGATCCGCCTTTGCAACTCAAAAACCTGCATTTTTCCTTTGCTATGATTACTAAGAGTTACTTATCTTGCGGACGCAGTTATGTTAGGATGAAAAACGTCAAAGGTCTTGATGTTATGGCTTTTTCAAGCTTCTTTAATGATAACAATATGATATCATTAATAATTAACTACAGTAAGCGGTAGCCTAAACCATTTAAGAAAGCTTGTCAAGTTTTTTTGAAAATTCTTATTTATGCAAAAACCAGGCATTTTATCAAAAAACAAAATATTTTTTTCTTTTTTTGTGGTTATCGTAACTATAATTAGTGGCTATATATTGATAGCTAATTTTGGAACAGCAGACCACTTAAAGAATGGCGAAAAGCTCTATAAGGAGGGCAAGTTCAAAAAGGCTTTAGCCCCCCTAAAAAAAGCTAGCGAGCTCGATAGCAAATCATTTAAGGCTCATTACTTATTAGGAAAAACCAACGAGGCCTTGCAAGATCTCGATCAGGCTCTAAAATACTTAGAGATAGCCTCAAAAATAAAGCCAAAAAATGCAGAAGTTCATTACGACGTAGCGCTTATCTATAAAGCAAAAGCAAATTACGATAAGGCAATCAATGAGTTTAAGAAGGCGGCAAAACTTCAGCCCACTTTTGTTGCAGCAAAACTTATGCTTGCAGAGACTTACGCTCAAGACGGTCAAACCAAAAAAGCGATAGCTTATTATGAAGATATATTAAAAGAAAAGCTCGAAAATATTGACAACAAAAGGATTCGTTTAAATTTGGTAAAACTTTATAAAGAAAATAATCAAAATAAAAAAGCTTTAGAGCAAGTCAACAAAGTATTAAAAACCGATCCCAACAACCTGGAAGCAAAAAAACTCAAAGAAGTAATCTAAATAAGCAACAACTTTTTTGGCAAAGCGCGCGTCCTCTAATTGTTAACTACTCTACAAACAAAGCCACCCTGCTGCTTTCGAACATTGCTTCGTCATATCTGGAACGAGTCTAAGTTTCCTTGTCATCCATTTTGCTACCGGGTGAATCAACCGCTCACAAAAAGAGTAATAATTATTCAGAGTACTCGTTTGCTCAGCAACTTTTCCGACCCCTCGCGAAACATTGAATTTAGGATTACTAATTATGCTTTCGCTTACACTCTGAGACTTCGCCTTACTACATGGAGCCTTTACATAAATGCTGATTAAAGCTTTTTTGCTTTCTATCGCTTACTCCTATAGTTGACGTAACCACACTCGGTGTGTTAACATTTGCCAACGCACCTTTTAATATTCTTTTCAAATACTTTTCCAACAATCTACGCACAACTGATTCGCACTACTAATTAATCTAGAAACAAACTATATAATGCTATGAAAAATAGAAAAGAATTAATAAGTTTAATCAGCATAATTACATTAATCTTTACGATGTTTCCGCCCCAAGCTTTTGGCGGATCAACTTCTGTTTCTGACAATATTCAACCAAACCTTGTTTTTCCAAAATTAATTCTTCCTGACAATACTCAAAACAAAAAGAAAACAAGTACTAATAATAAGAAGCCGGCAAAGAAGCCCGCTGCGACAAAAAGGGTTATAAAAAAGAGAAAAGTTCTCAACAAAGAAGTTAGGAAGAAAAGATCTACTAATCAGTACCGGATAAAGTTTAGCAAAAATTTAACGTCCAAACAGATATCGATAATCATCAAGAAGATCAACAGAAAATACAAAGCCGAAGTAATTACAAAAATCGGCAAAAATTATGTCGTCACTCCCCCAAAAGGTGTCTCTTACAAACAAATCCAAAATGATATTAATAAGATTATTAAAAGCTTCGACAAAAAAGAGTCAGTCAAACAATACAGTGTAAGTTTTTCAAAAGACTTAACGAATGAACAAATCGATACGATTATAAAAACGATTAACGAAAAGTATAAAACCGAAGTCCTTAAAAAAGGTAAAGACTCAAAATATATCTTAACTCCTCCCAAAGGAATCTCCTTTAAAGAAATTGAAAAAGAAATAAATGAAATAATAAAAAGTTTCTTTAAAGAAGAAAAAGTTGAAATCGATCCAAGTCAAATCGGCTATATGTTTAGTTTTGAAAACGTAAGCTATGAAGAGATATCTTCAATTGCTGACAAGAACGGAATCACAATCCTTTATGCTGACAAGGCAAATGGAAAGTACCTTTTAAACCTACCGTCAAATATGACCTCTGAAAAAGCCCTTGAAATATTTAACTCTTCTTTTACAAAAATAGAAGTGGAGCCTGCCCCAAGCGCTCCAGAGTACCAAGAAGGAGTGCTGATAGTTAAATTTAGAGAAGGAACAACACCAGATGAAATCGATGAAATTAATGCAAAGTATAGTACTTCAGTTAAAGAACTAATATCGGACAATAAAGGACTTACGTATCTATTAAATATAAATGAAGACGCGAGCGTAGAGGATAAGGTAGCTCAGTTCAAAGCAGAAGAGAGCGTTGAGTACGCTGAGCCTAACTATATAAGAACAACCAATCCCCCTCAAAACGACGACCCCGGCTCAACACAAGAACAAACTGTAGAATTTGTTTCAGGCCCACAGGGTTCAGTTACTAGAACAAACTGCAGAATTTGTATCAGGCCCACAGGGTTCAGTCGAAGAAAATGAGAACAATCTAAATCCGAATGGAAACGATATGTTTTTCTACGAAGGAGAAGTTGAGTTTGGTGAAAATAGTCCCGAGGAGATAGCCGAGCCCATTACTCAAGAAAACTACGTAGAAGGTAGGCTAATTGTTGGGTTTAAGGAAGGAACAACCGATGAGCAAATTAATGAAATCATATTAAAATACAACACTTCTATCGAAAAACAATTTTCTTTTTATGTTCTAAACATAAATGATAATACAAGCGTCCTTGATAAGATTAATGAATTTTTGCAAGAAGAAAATGTCGAATATAGCGAACCAGACTATATAGTATCCATCAATCCTCCCGTAATTAATGATCCTGCCCAAGATAGTGAAAAAAACAAGGATAGCTATATAAGTACTTCAAACAAATTCGATGTTGCCTTCCCTAAGGTTCTAACCGATGGAGGCCAATATATCGCCTTTCAGATCAAAGGAGAGGATAAGGGAATAAGGTTTCGACCGATAAGCATAAACACAAGTAACGCAAAGATAGTAAACGACTCCATAGTCTATGAAAACATTTTCGATGGAATCGACCTCAAATTTGTAGTAACTGACACCTCCTTAAAAGAGCTTTTAGTCTTAAATGAATACACTGGCAAAACTACATTTGAATACGATTTCGAATATTTTGGCAATATTAGCCTAGCGGTTGAGGAAGAAAAACTAGTGTTCTATGACAATGAAACCAATGAAGAAGCTTTTTCCATGCCTCCCTTATTTATGTATGACGCGAACAATATCTATTCATACGATATTGAACTGAAGATAGAAAATACGGCAGAAAAACTAAAGCTGGTTTTTCTCCTCGATGATCAGTGGCTTGCTGACCCTGAAAGAGCTTATCCGGTAATAGTGGATCCCACACTTGAAGAACCACTAAATCCCGGGCAGCGTCATTTGGATGCAGAAATAGATTATGACGGTCCTCAAAACGATAACGGTTATGGTGATACCTGGGTTGGCAATCTAGATGGAAATATTAGCGTTGTCGTAGATGGAGAAACTATAAATATTTACGATGAAGAACTTGACTTAGAAGACAAAGCATTCGACTATGATTCCGACGGCTTACCCGTTGGACATAGTGGATTTTTTAGCGAATTGGGATTAGATGACATAAATTATTCGATTATCAAGTTCGATATGTCTAAGTTTGACGCACTCGATAATACGTCAACTATATATAACTCCAATCTATATATGTACGTGATGCATCAAAACACTGCGATAACCAATGGAACTCTAGATCAAGTCAAACTAGATGTAATTGATACTTCATATGATCTGGAAAAAGTAACCTGGAACACTAAGCCCTTATCGGGAATTATCTCTATAAATGCCACCGAAGTTGAAGACTATGAAGCCTTTTCATTGGTAAGATTTGATGTAAAAACAATTATTGAGCAATGGATTCAAAATCCGTCTACAAATAATGGCTTTTTACTACATACTAAAGATGACAGCGATTCTCAATACTTTAAAATATTTGGCTCTGCAGAATCAGGCTACGCTCCGTTTTTAAGAGTCACATATAACAATGACCCGGTAGCAACTCTAATAACTCCCGTTGATAACGATAGATACTTGGGGGCGGACCCAACGTTTTGGTTCTGGTATAAAGACGCAGACGGTGACCCGCTAGCAGGTGCAATAATTCAGATCGCGAGAAAAAGTGATTACGAAAATTACGGAGGAGACTTTGATCAGCTAGAAAATAACGGATTACTTTTTCAACGTGGTGGCATTTCTCACACTATCGCTGAAATTGAAACTTACAAAAAAGGCGTAAAAATAGAGGTAAGCACGGCGCCTGGAGGAGGAGGTATTAGCGTAGATCCTCTAAACTTGGGTGACGGAACATACTACTGGAGAGTAAAAGTAACTAATGGATGGTTTCCAAGTATTTCTAACCCTGATTGGACAGCATCAGGAGTCAATCAGTTTAGGGTCAATGCATCTCCTCAAGTTACACTAGATATCACTTATGAAAATATTGTAGACGGTCAAGGTGTCGAAACACCTAAGCCGAAATTTACCTGGGTGGCTGAAGATGATCAAAACGGCCCCGTTCTAACCTCTTGGTTTCGCTACTCAAACAACGCCGAGTTTGTTAATGATGCAAGCAGAGGCTTGTGGGTAAAAGAGCAATATGATCACAACGTGAATCGGGGCGACCAACTTAGCATTACTCTTGATGCGATGCCAAACGGAGATTTTTACTTCAGCTTAGAAATTTGGGATAGCACAGCTAATTACGGTGAGGCCTGGAAAAAAGAATGGACCGATGTTAATAATCCAAGCTGGCACTGGTCAATGTCAAAACCTCTAGGTGGGGACTTTAATGGGGACGGTAACGATGACATGGCTATATTCTATTACTACGAAGGAGGCAACCGCACCAAGCTGTTTATTTTTCCTTCTGATGGCAGTAATAGCTTTGGTGGTCCAAAGACTGTTTGGGACAGCGGTATAGGCGGCTGGAACAACAACAGAGCTAAGTATGTTTCCGGAAACTTTGACGATGACGACCAGGATGAAATTGTTGTTCGTTATTTATATGACAATGATGGAACAAAGTTATTTTACTTCAATGGCCCTACAAGCTTAGATGATGGTAGTTGGAGCCGTTCTCCGGAAAAGTATTCAAACGCTGGTTTGACAGGAGAAAGCGAAATCGTAGCCGGAGACTTCAACGCCGATGGCAAAGACGACATCTTTTTGATGTATAGATATCCTAATCCTGCAAACATACAAGTATATGTTCTAAAAACACCTGCTAATATTGCTACCAGCAATTTTATACTTGCACAAGCAACGGGAAATATAAGCCCGTTTTCGTTTAACACCAACCAAACTTCATACATCACTCTTCCTCTGGCAGGCGACTTTACTGGCGACGGAAAAGACGATCTTGCCCTAGTTCTTGATCAAATATGGTCGGGCAACCACAACACGAGAATATATGTAATGAAATCGTCCGGCACTTTACTAGGCAGTCCGCAATATTGGAGAGAGACGAGCGGGACAAACGGCACAACAAACCTTCACGGCAAATTTGAAAGTGGAGATTTTAATCATGACGGCAAAGACGACATAGTTGCATTTCGTGACTTTGGAGATAGAGACTTAGAAATAATATTTTACCTCTCAAGAGGTTATGCTGATACTTTTCCGGATTCAGGTAGCTTTAGAAAGGTAAACTGGTTTCAATCAGGTCCCTACAACTTCGATATAAGAGACGCAAAGCTGTTCTTGGCTAATATCGATGGTAATAATGGCAGCGCCCTTGACCCTGCAGATAACGTAGCAGTCCTTTATAGCTATGATTTAAGAGTGCGCTCTTTGGTATTTAGAAACTCGGCCAACAATAGTACAAAATTTGCCGGAGTAGCGGTAATAGCTGATCCCAGCATGGGAACAATTTATCCCTACGATGGTGAACAGATAGCAAACAACAAGCCGATATTCTATATACGCGCCCTAATACCGGAAATGGACATAGTGTTATTTTTAGAAGTAATTGATAGAACCACCGGCCAAGTTGTTTTTATCTTTGAAGTAGACGGAGTAGATGGTTGGACTGAAATAACATCCGAATATTTTAGCCTGCCGGATGGAGATTACAGGTGGAGAATAACAACGACTCCTAACTGGGACCTTATTAACACCTATGAGAGCGACTACGTTGACTTTACGATCGTTACACCTCCGGAGGTAAGCAACATCTCTCCTTCAGGGTACCTAAATAAGAGCCAGCCCTTATTTACTTTAGACTACTCTGATCCTAACAGTTACTTGCTAGATGACTCGGTTATTGAGATTGCCTATGATAAAGACTTTAATTATAGAAGCGGCTTATCCTCATTTTATGGTGGAAAACAAACCTCTTTTACAATTCCCTATGCTTTGAAGGACGGAACATATTATTATCGTGTAAGAGTTACTAATGAAATGGGGATATCGTCAAGCTGGTCTGAAGTTCACTCATTTAGTGTAAATACCAAAAAACTTGCCACTTATGAAGTTAAGGTTGGTTCTGCACTACCATCTGACTCAACCGTATATATACCGGTAATTGTTACAAATACCGGTACCGAGACCATAAAGAAAGACGAGGCAGATCTTTCATATAGATTCTATCGCTTTAACGGCAGTACCAATAAATTCGATGTTATAGCAAGCTTTAACCCAAAAAAGACAGAACTGCCATTTGACCTGCCCGTAGGTCAAAGTGCTCTAGTGAACATAGAGGTTGTTACACCAAATCTTGTAGATACACTCAAGCTTCTAGTTGAACTTAAGGTAAGAGGTGGAGACTGGTTCTCAAGCTTTAAGTCTAAGGTGTTTGAGAAACAAATAACTCTAGATGATAGATATAACGCAACGTATTACGGCAGAGCACCACCTGTAATAACTACACAGAATAGCACCTCCTTTAGCCTTCCAATAACTGTTGAAAATACAGGAAATGAAACCTGGTTTTCCGACACCTACCTTAGTTACAAATTATACGATAGATATGGACAAGTAGCACTTGACGGTCTTTCAAGCAAAGTAAGCCTTAACTCAAATTTAATCTCAGGACAGAGTGACACCATAAACTTAGATGTAAATATTCCATCAAATTTAAGAGACGGAGTATACACCCTCTCAATTGACTTAATACAAGGATCAAACTGGTTCTCTGACCTTGGAGTAGCGCCTCTAGAGTATCCTCTAGCTGTAAGAGTGCTCTCAAGCGTAAGTGCAATGCCTGTAAGCGGAAACGTAAATCTGGCAACAGGAAACATGGTCCTTTCTACAACCGATTTTGCTTTAGGCGGCAAAGGACCTGCTGTTTCAATTTCAAGAGCATATTACTCTCAACTGGAAGGACAGACTCTATCAGGTTATGGTTGGAGATTTAACTTTGAACAAAAACTAATAGATCGTGGAACTTATGTCGAGATTAGCTCAGCCGGTTCTAAAATATATTTTGATAAAAACGAAAATGGTACGTATAAATCTCCCGCGGGAATGTATCTAACACTTACTAAAGAAGCAGACGCTAGCTTTACCCTTGAAGATAAAACAAAGAACAAAGTTATCTTTAGAAGCAATGGCCTAATAGATAAGGTAGTTGATACTAATAATAATACTCTAACTTACATCTATGACGGCTCAAACAAATTAACTGAAGTAGTTGATACAACCGGTCGGAAAGTAGAGATCTTTTTTGATGCAAGCAACAGAGCAGACTATATAAGGTACCCTTCGGCAAACAGCGCCGGGTTTGGCCAAACAACGTATAACTACGACCCAAACAATGACTTAGTATCAGTCGTAGTTGATTCTTCATACTCAGGATATAGCGGCTTAGATCTTGAGACTACCTACACATATGACTCAAATCATAAGCTGCTCTCTATTACTTCACCCAGTCAAAGTACAACCCTACGTTTTGAATATACGGGTGAGTTGCTGACAAAGATAGTCGATCCTACATCAACGGTAGAAGATCCGGTTGAGACAATTTATAGCTATGATCCTGGTAACTTCACCTCAACCGCTACAAACGCAAAAGAGGATACTTCGACTTATATTTATGGAGATTTCTTTAACTTAGAGAAAACAATAGCTCAAAACACTAATGAAACGAGATTTTACTTTGATAGCACGGGAAACTTATTAGCTCAGGATTCTTTAAAGAGCACCCAGATCTTTCAATATGACGATACAAAAGACGGTGGCTGGGCTAATCTAGTAAAAACCGTAAGCGTAGACAAAGAGACAGGCTACTCTACTGAGCAGAACATTGTTTATGACGAAAACAATTATCCGGTCCAAGGTGAAGATGCCAAAGGAAACAAAGGCTACCTTGTCTTCGATGATAACGGCAATGCAGTAAACACCATCGATTCAACAGGATCTGCAATATTTAGCTCATATGATTCTTTTGGAAACTTGGTTTACTCAACAAGCGCAATTGCTCCGAGTGAGAACTTAATTTATAACTCAAACCTTGAAGTGCAAAACGGAAGCTTGCCGGATGGTTTTGAATTTGCTTATTTTGGATCAACAGGAGTGAGTGGCAGTAGCAGTTCATTTGATACTTACAGTGGAATATACTCTGTAAAACAAATCCATACACTGCCCGATACAGTGAGCGCTGTTGCGACACTGCTTCCTTCAGATTCTATTAACGAGTATCAAAAGTACATATTTAGTGCCTATGTTAAGACTGTAAGCGGATTAAGTAGTAACACAGGCGGTATAAAGTTCTTTGTTAGTTGGGGCAAAAATAATCTTACTAAGATTAAAGATGATTTCTCGACTTACTACACGACTAACGGCAAGTGGCAAAGAATATATTTCGTCGCTGAAGCTCCAAAGGATGCGCAAACATTAACTCTTCAAATCAGGCAAGAAAACTTTGAAGGCGATACTTACATTGATGCTATTTCTATGGAGCAAGCAAATATAGTAACGCCTTACAATATAATTGAGAACGCCGGTTTTGAAGTATTAGTAGGACCATCTTTAAACTGGAGCAGCTACAATCCGGACCCCGTTAACACTTCAACCTATATTGCAAAAAAAGACGGCATATTTGAAGAGCAAAATTACCAATTATTTGACTTAGATGAAGTCTCTTTTTCATCGAATGCAAACGGCTTCATTGAGAGATGGCTGGTTTTGGGAACATTTAGAAGTGCTCATCCTCAATATGCATTTGATACCGACTATCTAAATCACGAAGCATCGATAAAACCCTATACGGGAATGGTATCAAGCGGTCAGGTCTGGAGTGAGCACTCTGATCCAGATGAGATAATAGACCTTGAGGAAGTCTTTGGAGTTCCCATTAGCGATTTGTCCCAAGCCGTGCCTGTACAAAAACCTTATCCGGAATACGGAGCTTATGCTCACGTATATATATACTCGCCAAGTTACTGGGAAGGCCTTCTTCAAATGGGCTTTTCAGACAGAGTCAAAGTATTGTTAAACGGTGAAATAATAGGTGGCCTAACCAGTGGTGGAGCAACTAAATGGCAAAAAACCATAGTTCAAGACGCATATGATGGAAATGTTAAATTAAAACAAGGTTTAAATCGTCTTCTTGTAAAGGTCAATGATGCAGCTGACGGTGAATATGGCTTTATGGCTCGCTTTACAGAGCTTGATACCACAACAGCAAAAACAGATCTTAAATTTTTCCTCTCTCCTTTAAGAGAAGGAATAGGAGAAGAGGCACCTTCTTCTAGCGATGGTTTTGTTAAGCAAAGCCACGTAACATCAAATGGAGAAAGCTCTGTTTATACTACAACTTCAAAAGGCACTATTGAGGGAGATAGCGAATACACAATAAGTACTTTTCTAAAAACCGAAGGCTACTACTACAACTTCAGCGATGGCTCTTATTCAGGCTTTAACCCAACAAGAGGCGTATTTAGCGTTGAGAGCGGCAAGCTATTACAAGAAAATACTGACCTTGAACGAACATTTATTGTTACCGGTTCTCAACAATTAAGAAACTACACTTTAGAAGCTGAAGTAAGCCTTAACGGTGGTCAAAATGAAGCAGCTCTAGTATTTGGATATAAAGACAATGATAACTACTATTTGGCCTCAATTAAGGCAGATACAGCTTACCTTTACAGAGGAACTACAAATCTTGCTAGTTCAAGCCTGGGTTTCACCATAGAAGAGGACAAAGTATACAAATTAAAGCTTGAAGTAACTGATGGAATAGATTTTAAGCTCTATGTTCAAGATGATCTTAAAATTCAAGCAACCGATGCTACTTATCTGGGAGGAAGGGTAGGCTTAAGTACAAACTACTCTTCTGCTCAGTTTGATAACTTCAAGCTCACCGTACCGGGAGGAAGTGGCGGAGCCGGTATTAGAGTTGAATTCTTCGATGCAAGTGATAACAATCTAGGAAGCGTAAGCTCTGTTGATTACCAAACCAATGGAAAATGGCAAGTTGTTGCTTTTGATGCAACTGCTCCTGCTAATGCATCTTACGCCAAGATAAACCTTATCCAGCAAAATTTTGAAGGTAGCACTTACTATGATTCACCGAGAATACAGGAAAGAATATCATCTAAAGTAACTTATGATGCAAACGGGAATTATCCGATACAGACAGAGGACGCCAATGGAAATGTTGCTGATATTACCTATGATAACGTTGGAAACGTCCTAACAACTACTACTTACAAAAAGGTAAATCAAAGCGATATTAATCCGACACCGGCTACTATTACCTATACTTATGACGCGCTCTCAAGGCTCGTGTCAAGAACATATCCAACAACGAATCAGGATGATAATTACGATTACTACAATCCGACTTACGTTACTACTACTTATGAATACGATATAGACGGGCGCCTGATAAAGACAACATCTCCTGAGGGAGTGGAGAGCACAACAACTTATCTTGCAAATGGTTTAGTTGAAAGTGTTGTCATAAGCACTCCGGTATATAACTCTACAATAAGCATAACTGCCAACGCGGTTGA
>LAZR01002215.1_pt1 | contig 11489 bp, 23 predicted proteins | sample 329461 | NCBI WGS metagenome assembly LAZR01 (sample SAMN03002196, study PRJNA259156) | marine sediment metagenome | biome: sea floor; feature: Hydrothermal impacted sediments; material: marine sediment; isolation source: Loki non-amplified sample from Loki's castle hydrothermal vent sediment ...
GGAGTATTTCTAGGGCAGGACAAGCAGGGTATGAAGGATATACTTGACCCGAACTTCGACGCGCATCTATTTAGTGCGTCCGAGATTTTCGGATTAAGTTATACTCGACTGCTCTCTGATTACAGAGGCGACCGAGGAGAAGTAATACAAAAGCAAGCGAAAGAGCTTAGACAGCGCTCGAAGCCATACACGTTCAAGCCGTTCTACGGTGGCACGAAAGGCACGCCCGGCGAGGAGAGATACTACGCAGCGTTCCGCAAGCGGTACGCAGGCGTTCACGCCGAGCAGGAGAACTGGATAGCCGAGGTAGCACGGACGGGCAGGCTCATTACACCGTGGGGTATGCGCTTCACATGGCGCACGTACGTAGACAAGCGCGGCGTACTGATGAACCGGGCGAACTTTAAGCCGGTCGGCCCTGCCATATCGAACTACCCGGTGCAGAACCTTGCGACGGCAGAGATTGTACCTATAGCTATCGTGGCGCTGTACAAGCGCTGCAAGGCCGAGAAATTAGACGTGAAGTTTGTCAACACGGTGCATGATAGCGTGGTCTGTTATATTGGAGAAGGTCTTAAAAATTATGTAGCGTTCAAGCGTGCCGCAGAGCGGGCGTTCACGACAGCAGTATATGAACACTTAAGCATTTTTTACAACATCGAATTTAACGTGCCTCTCGGTGTTGAAATGGTCACAGGCGACCGCTGGGGTGAGGGCACGGAAACCAAGTACGACGATGTTGATAATTGGAGTGAAGAGACATGAGTAGGAAAAAAGGTACAGTTACAGCGGCAGCACGGAGCCAGTACGGCTACTTCGTGCAGTTGCAAGAGACTGACGACTTCTACTATAACACGAAGTTTGAGCCGCCTTGCGGCGTCGGCGACGTGGTAGGAATCGCATACGAAGACAAAGGCAAAGGTCGAGGCAACGTGACGAAAATCAAGTTGCTAGAATCTAACGGCCCAGGTTTTCAAAAGAAAGCGCCAGCTAAGCGCGAAGGCGCTGGCGGCGGTGGTGGCTATAACGACCCCGCTAGACAGGATAGCATTATCTTCCAGTCAAGCCGCAAAGACGCACTGGTATTCATTGATCTACTGCTACGCAACGAGGCATTTGCTATCAAAGGCAAGGCCGACGCCAAGGCAGTTCAGATCAGCGAACTGCTTACGAAAGTTACGGCGAAATTCTTTGCTGATGCCGCTGATCCCCGCAACTCGGAAGTTCTTAAGGGCGCAGAAGAAGACGCCAAGGAAGAGAACGAGTGGGAAGACGGCGGTGAAGAAGCTGCCGGAAAGGACGAGTGGGACGGCGAAGAGGATTGGGACGATTGAAGTAACCCTTAGTGTGGGGTTGCCCTCTCCCCGTCAAGTGAGACGGGCAGCGCTAGGCGCTGTGGCAACCCCGCACGCTTTTAACAGGAGATAGGACATGAAAGACTGGCAACAGAGAGCAATAGACGAGCAAGCCGAGTTAGACGGGCGCGGACAAAAGTTGTTCGACTTCGTCGGAGCAGAGGGCGGCGCGTTCGATAGACTGGAAAAAGACGACCGCACGATGCTCGTGCTTCAGTTGGGGCACATGCAGGCTTATAACGAGGCGTTGATGCTTCGGATAAGCCACTTTGAGGACGAGGAGGACGACTTGCCGTCTGACCCGAATGAAGAGTCGCCCTTTGACGAGGCTTGTAGCCCGGCTAAAGAGCAGAGCTGAAAACTCAAATTTCCAGAAATTACCGGAGACGAACTGATGATTTGTAAAAGATGCAGCGCCAAACACCGTCACGCTTCCCGATTAGACGGGGGGTCGTCGTCTACTGACTCCCACCCACCAATCGAGACGGCCTGTGGTCGAGTTCGTCCCGTTTGTAGACGAGTACGGGCTAAGGAAATGTCGGTATGATTCACGCACTCATAGACGGCGACTGGATTCTGTACGCTGCCGGGTTCGCCGGGCAGAAGATGAGGCTGGTCTGTCCGCAACTCTTCGGACAGGAAGAGTTTAGTACGATAACAGAGATACGCACGCGCGCCGCTGAAGAGTGCGGCGGCGAGTTCAATATGCCTGTCTACTCTCGCTTTGTACTCGACCCCGACTCACACTTCTACCACTCGGCCAAGAATATGATCCAGTCGAAGTGCGATGCGATTGAGGAAAAATTTAGAGAGGAAGTTCAACCACACGTCTATATTGACGGTGACGGAAACTTTCGCAACAAGATTGCGACGATCAAGCCGTACAAGGGCCAGCGCTCAGTGCACGCTAAGCCATTGAAATACAACGACATTCGGCAGTACTTGTTAGACCACTGGAACCCGACTGTCGTCTACGACCAAGAGACTGATGACGCGATTGCAATAGAGCAGACATGCACTAACGCCGCCCGTGATGAAGACAATACACCGGGCAAGGCAATCATAGTGTCGGTAGACAAAGATTTTTTGCAAGTGCCCGGCTGGCACTACAACCCCAACAAGGGATTTAAGCTCGTCGGCGAACGCGAGGCACTTGAGCGGCAGTACGTACAATGTTTGACGGGCGACTCCGTCGATAACATTGGGGGCTGCTTCAAGGTCGGGGCAGTAAAGGCACGCAAGTTAATCCTCGGCCAAGGCTTAGACGAATGTGCTATGTGGAAGCGGGTCGTCGCTGCATACATAGAGAGCCGAGGTAAGTGGGGAGCTGAGCATTACAACGGTCTGATAGCCGAAGATGCTGCCCTCGAAAATATGCGTCTGATATATCTCAGGCGCACACCGGGCGAAACCTGGACGCCCCCAGAGTAACGTATGCAAACCAAGGATAGAAGTTTAGCGGAAGCAATTTTCAATGCGCTAGTTAGTGTGGTGGTCTACGGCTCTACGGTCGTGGTGCTACTCGCCCTCGGCGTCAACATTTACTGGCAGGGACTAGGACTATTTCTGGTCGCTGTTCTCAAGAACTACACGATCCGACGAGTCGCTAACTTAGGAGAACAGGATGGATAAGGATATTAAGTATTATTTAGCTGGGCCTATGAGTGGTATCGACCAGCACAACATCCCAGCGTTTGACGAGGCCACGCAGAGGCTACGCGCGCAGGGGTACACCCTCATATCCCCTGCGGAACTAGACGGCGGGGCGTTTCGTAAAGAAGCAATGAAAGATAGTCCCGATATGGCAGGCGGCGCGACTTGCCTCGGACACACGTATGGCGAGCTACTGTCGCGTGATGTACAAACGATTGCCGATACGTGCGGCGGGATTATTTTGCTGCCTGGGTGGCACAAGTCGAGAGGGGCACGGCTTGAGGCGTACATCGGTCTAGCGTGGGGTCTTCGCTTCGGCACTTACCATTTTGGCAGCGTCGTAGCACTGTCTAATAGGTTTGTCGCGGGAGTCGTGGCGAAGGAACTTGTCGGCGAACAGCCATGAGATACTACGTCATGGCACATAGTCGGACCGACGGCGAGGATGATATTGTCGAGGCTATACGCACGCACAAGAAGTCAGCAGAGCAAGACGTAAAGCTACTTAAAGATATCGCCAGACGGTACACTTGGATTGAGGAGAGAGAAGATGGGCACAGATAACTTAAAATTACTTGGAGCGCTGGTCGCACAGAGTACGACTGCGCGCAACTTCAAGAAGCCTTTAGAAGATTTGATTAAGGCGGCACGAGACGAGCTTGATAACAACCCTAAACTGAGGAAGGCACAGCATGACTTGTGGAAAGACGGCGGCACGCCGACGTTCATCACGGACGAAGAGTGAGCGGGCGACGGTCGCGGGTAAAGGGTGCGGTAGGTGAGCGGGAGTTCTTCGCTATGTCTAACGAACGTACTAAGTCGCTGGACTGGCCTTACCGTGACAAGAGCGGAAACATATTTATGCGACACCCTGCTCCGCGTCATTCTGAGGGACAGTCAGATAACCATGACGCCCTCGGCGTGCTTCCCGTTAGCATCGAGGTCAAGCGTTGTGAAACGCTGGCGATCCCCAAGTGGATCAAGCAGGTTCAGGCGCAGGCCCGGCCGCATCAAGTCCCGATACTCGCGTATCGGCAGAACGACAAGCCGTGGGTCATACTCGCGGTCATGGACGAAATCGAGTGGCAGCACTATCTTACGTGGAAACTGAATAAGGCGAGGTAAGCTATGAAGATTGTAAAGAAAGACGATATCACGTACGCTATGGTAGTACTCCCTAAGTGGTGGAGTCCTAGGATACCAGTTATTCTAGTTCGGAAGCTGCTCATCCGGTACGTGCTTAAAGAGTGGATGCTCACAGAACGTGCATGGAAGTGGGCAGCACGCAGACAAATATGTGACAGCGTGTTACTTCACATGCTTGGCGCACCCGTATGGCTAACAGGCATATCCCGTCCACCGAAGGAGAATGAATGATGTTACCAACAGACGCACAAGAACGTAAGAATATCCCGATCTACACTGGGTTCATGGTTTACTTCCCGCTGGCTATCGTAGAAGTTACGAAGGTATCCGTACGAGGCAACGAACAGCATAACCCCGGCAGCGACCTGCATTGGGATCGTGACAAGTCGAAAGACGAGCGCGACTCGCAGGCCCGGCACCTGTTAGACCAAACAGCCCCGTGCCTCTCATTAGACGACGAGATTAAGCACGCTGCCGCAGGTACGTGGCGGGCTATGGCTAACTTACAAAAGCTGTGTGAACAGCGCGCTGAGGATGAAGCCGCGTTGCAGCGTATTGAAGGCGCAACATCCGACCTCAAATATGTGAGTAAACTTCTGGACAAGGCAAAGCGCCAACATATAGATGCGGTAGGTGAGGGATCAGCAGGCCAGACAGTACGTACGGCTGGGCCGGTAGAGTTGAATAGGATCGAAAACTCAGAATCCAAAAAAATTGCCTCGACGCCGGGGCAATGGTGGAGGGGAATTGATGAAGAGACGGTTGATGAGTTCCACGAGCGCTGTGCGCCGGGAAGCTCTGAGCCGTCTACACGACAACGGCCGAGGCCACTGCTATGACTATGAAAAAAGGCACTGATGTTAAAGAAGGTGTGCTAGTAGTAGTGACTTGGGGCGATGCGTACGAGCGCTCAGGTTATTACGAGGCTGCCGCCGACCACTCGCCGCTGCTAATAAAGGATGTGGGCTGGGTTTGCGAAGAGAACGACGAAACTATCGTGTTGTGTCGCTCTCTTACCGAGGTAGGACAACGTAAGATACTATGTGTCATACCGTGGTGCAACATTATCAAAGTCGAGGAGATTATAACGTGAGGATTCTTTACTTAGACATTGAGACAGCCCCGAACGAGGGAAAGTTCTGGGGTCTGTTCAAGCAGAACATTGGCACTCACATGGTTAGCAAGTCAGGATACACGCTCTGCTTCGCCGCCAAGTGGGCCGACTCAAAAGAGATTATGTTCTCGTCCGTCTACGGTGACGGCAACGAGCTGATGATGCACAAAATGTGGGCACTGTTAGACCACGCCGACGTAGTCGTGCATTACAACGGCAAGAAGTTTGACATACCGAAGCTGAACAAAGAATTTGTACTGCTCCGGCTTCCGCCTCCGTCTACGTATAAGCAGGCCGATTTGTACCAGTGTGTGCGGTCTAACTTTTCGTTCATGTCTAACAAACTTGACTGGGTCTGCCACGAGTTAGGTATTGGTAACAAGGTCAGACACAAGGGCATGAGTCTGTGGGACGGCTGTATGGAAGGCAACGAAGACGACTGGAAGATCATGGAGCGCTACAACAAGCAGGACGTACGGCTACTGCCGCGTTTGCACCGTCGTCTACTGCCGTGGATTGCATGGCCGCTAAGCTACGCACTGTTCGACGCACATCCTAAGACGTGTCCGAACTGCGGCAAGCACAGCCTGGAAGCACTGACCATGCCTGTCTATCCCGGTACGGTCAACGCATACGTAGCATATAAGTGTGGACATTGCGGTGCTAACGCACGCTCACGCCTGCCGATCAAAAGCGGCGTTCACAAACCGCATACAGTGAGGCTTGTAAGATGAGAGTTTATGGCGCAACGAGAGGGAAGCACATCCCACGCAGCAAGGCTCGTCTAACAGCGGAGCTGTTGCTCCGGCTGGGTGGACAGAGTATCAGTAGACAGGATAACCTGCCTATTGACGCCGAGCTGTTGATACAGTGGGGCGGGACAGTTACGCCAGCGCTCATGGGTGCATACAAGCGCCGAGTGCCGTTCATCATACTCAACTCAGGGTACTTCGATGCAACGCGCGGGAGACGGTTTAGTATCTCGATCAATGGGTTCCACGGCATCAGTATGTACGTCGATGGTCTGTTAGACAGGCCCGCCCGGGCACATCCGAAAATCAAGCCGTGGCGCAAGGACGGCGAGTTCGTCCTGATCTTGGGGCAAAAGCCCCCTATCTATGAGATATTGGGGCTGCAAATGGAGCCGTGGCTACGTAGGACAGCCCAGAGGGCCGCTGAGGCGTTCAGGCGACCGGCACTGATCCGTCCGCATCCCTTCCTTCCCGGCCTCCGGCAGAGGAGCTTACAGGCAGTCCTAGAGGACGGTATCTATGCTGCCGTGACCCTATCCAGCAATGCGTCAGTGGCGACGACGCTGGCTGGCGTGCGCACTTTGGCCCTGCACCCCACCTGCCCCGCGCAGGCCGTCTCGATTGGTGGGTGGGAGTCAGTAGACGACGACCCCCCATCTAATCGGGAAGCGTGGGTGCAGAGCCTCGCCCAACGAGAGTTTGACGAGTTCGCCCGGGTTGAATTAGACAAGGCGGCAGCCTTCATCGAGGAAGTGTACCCGGCCGCGCAGGAGCATGCTAACGCAGGACAGATATATGTTAAGGGAGTGAAGTAATGACAACGATTGTCGCCGATAAACGCGAGCGTTGCATGATGGCTGATAACCAGTCTACCCTGTACCAGAATATAGCTGTGCCGACGCAGAAGATTTGGCGAATAGGCGACGGCCCTAACGAGGGGACGTTAGTCGGCACGAGCGGAGCGTCCGGCCCATGTCTTGTATTCATAGAATGGTTTAGGACACACGCCGAACATGACTTCAAAGAGTGCTTTGACGACAACCAGTTTATGCAGATTGAAGAGGAAGAGGACTTTATCTGCGTGCTGCTCACACCAGACAACAAGATACAGATAGTTGACCGCTTCTTTATTCCCGAGGACGTACCTCTTACGTATTACTCGGTAGGAAGCGGTTCTAAAATCGCGCTCGGCGCGATGGACTTTGGCGCGTCTGCCACGGAAGCGTTAGATATAGCATGTAAGCGCTGTGTCTACACGTCTAAAATGGGACGCCCATATCAGAGGATGGAATTATGAACGTCCGACTAATTCGAGAGATAGCACAAACCATCGTCATACTCGTGGTGTGCGTCGGGATAGTGATGCTCATTATAGGGGGCTGTGCGAGCTTCCCGTCGCTGTCACACGACCAGTGTAACGCGACCCTGTACGAGACGGCTATGGAGCATGAGCAATGCTTACTAGCAGCGACGAAGCATGAAGAGCGCCTTGAGCGCAGGGCCGAGCAGCGAGACAAACTAATCATGTTCCTTAACGCCTGTGATGCCGCTAACGGTCTTATACTCTTGGAAGTCATAAAGTATGGCAGTAGCAACCTGCCAAGGAGCAACGAAAAGCGCATCGCAATGCGAGAGTATGGATACAAGTACACCCACGATAATGTCGGCAAGGATGCCCGCATCAACGACTTCCGGTGTATTAGGGACTTAAGGCGAATATTCTGATATGAGTGTTAAGGGACACAGGCGGGTGGTCAGAATGCCTCCATCTTTTCTAACCAGGGTTCACGACGTAGCGCTCAAGCGCCTGATGGCAAGGCTGCCTCTTTCTGTGCGTAAGGAGTGGCAGGGCGAGGCGAAGCAGGGCGAAACTGCTCACGACTGCACTAAGCTTGAACTTATACTTACGCATAAATGCGGATACAGCACGGCACATAAGAAAGTGTTTCTGAACGGGTCGGTGCGCGACGCCGACGCGGGGACCGCAGGTAAAGCACTCGCCAACGCGATTTACAGGGACATAAACAAGCACAAGTGTTCCGGGCGTACCTCAGTACCGCACTTGAAGATAGTAAAGCCGTGGCTCTGCCCGATTTGCGGTGTAACAGATGAAAAGTATCCCGAATGGGAGGGAGAATGTAATCATGCTCGAGTCGATGATAGTAGCAAAGCTAAGAGTAAGAATAGAAGAGCTAGAGCAAGAATTGGGGGCCGCAAAGGCCCAGCAAAAGCTAGACGAGAGGCTGTGGCAACGGCTCGTCGGGGAGAGCCCGGATGAGACGCCGAGCAGCGCTGATGAGTGACTTCGTTGTTCGCTACGCGGTCATAGAGGCGACCGCTGTCACACACAGGCTAGTGCGCAACCCGAATTACTCGGGGCACTTGTGCGCTGTGCCTAACTGTCGTGTGGTGCCTGTCGTGGAGCGTGCTATGAAGCCGAAGTTTTTTGAAGCACTCAAGAAAGATGTAGCTGAGAGGGGATTTCGTAACCCAATACTTGTCTACAACACGCCGGAATTCGGCTTGTTGTTGGATTTTGGCGGCTCTCGTCTAAGGGTAGCCAAGCAGTTACACATAGGTGTCCCGGCCATTATTGTTGACTATACTATTAAGTACACCTGGGCACCGAGAGTCACGCCGGAGAACTGGCAGTCATTCTTTACGGATGTGCCAGAGCAGTTCGAGTTCATTGATATAGGTATCGACACGCATTACAGTATCGAACGTAACCGACGAGAGACGTTCGACCCGGCGGGAATCGTATGGTTCCCAGAAGACGAGGATTTTGTAGCCGAGGAGTTTCCTTGGCTTAACGACGTAAGCCTGAAGCATGGCTGCGAGGTGAGGAAAAGAAAATGATTTGGAAATTAGTTTTACTGACGTGGCTCGGGAGTGTACCTAAAATGGTACAAGATGTACCTGTCGATGATCTACGAGACTGTAACAGGCAGATTGCTCACTATGAGCAAGAGTGGGTAGACGCACCTAAAGAGTTCGTCGCTGTCATGTACTGCGCGCAGGGCAAGATTCATTATGATTAATGTAACCGTACACATGCACATCAAGGACAACACGCCTGCTAACGCTCGGCTCTTGGCCCTATACTATGGCCTGAAGCATCAGAGCAACGCGCGTGTCACTAAGATGCTGCGCACAGAAATAGACAGGGGCGCGGACTTGATTATCGTCAAGGGGCTGAGTGCGTCACTCCCCCTGCGCTACGCTGTAGACGAGGGGATACCCTTCATCATATTGGAAGACCCGTACTGGCGTCCCAACAAAGAGTACACACTGTCGCACACGTCTTGGGGATACAACGGTATGTGTGGCCGGGCATGGTATCCGACCACGCCCTTTGCGTCGCGGCCTAAGCCGCCTTTGCAGCCCTTCAAGACTGAGGGTGACGTAATCATCTTCGGACAGAAGCCTGACGATTACTCGCTGCGTGGACAAGATCATGTGCAATGGATAGAAGACAAGATGAAACAGTGGCCTAACGCAGAGCTGCGGCACCACCCGCTTATGCTGTCTAACAAGCCACCAGATGAGAGTATTGATGACTGTCTAAAGCGGTGCTACCGAGCGGTAACATTTAGCTCGACTGTGGGTGCCGAGGCTTTAATTGCAGGCTGTCTAAGCAGCCCGGAATGTCCCGGCAGCACAGCGTACGGTGTCCACGACCGTGAGGCGTGGTTACATAACCTGTCGTGGAGACAGTTCAGTAATAACGAGCTGACCGGCACCCCTGCGGTCAAGTTCATACTCAGTGGCTACGACGAGGCACGCTGGCGTGCGAGTGAGGGCATGATCGAGCATCCCCGAGATAAGGTCAACAGGGACGTAAATATTCGCAGGTATCAAGAGAGGTTTGGAGTATGAGCATCACGAGAGAGTACCAAGCAGAATTGCGAAAACAGCATGAGGAGCGCGGCCATTGGGGTTCGTCTGCCGTACGCTACGGCGCAGGAGACGACATCACAGTCATACTTAACAAGAAAATATACCGTGGCATTAAAACTGTGCTAGATTACGGCTGCGGGCAGGGCACGCTCGGAGACTTTATTCGAGAGAACGCGCCGGGGCGTGTAAAGTGGTTCGAGTATGATCCGGGTATTCCCGGCAAGGATGTGAAGCCCGAGGGACAGTTTGACCTCGTACTGACGACTGACGTACTAGAACACGTTGAGCCGCACCTGTTAGACGAGACCATAGCAGAGTTAGCGAGTCTGACTAGGCTGGTCATGTATAATAACATACCCAACACTCCCGCAGGTAGTGACTTCATTACTGGGCCGTATGTCGGACAGAACTTACACCTTATAGTAGAGTCTCCTGAGTGGTGGCACGAGAAGATCAACGGAATCGTATTTCCAAAGTTTGTGCGAGCGGAGTTCCGCACTATTATTAGACACGGCGGCTGCGGCGACAAAACTCGTTGTATGTTCGTCCACGAGAGGGTAAGGAAATGAACAAGAATCCGATCAGTGAGACGGAGCGCCAACATTTGCGCGCAGAACACCGGGCGAGAGTTGCGCGGTGTACCGAGGACTTGCAGGTGCGCTATGCAGCGCAGAAGATAGTCGATCTTGCACGACAACAGGCAGAAGAGGAGTATTTCAATGAGTAAGCATCTAATGATAGACATTGAGACGCTGTCTACGCGGTCTAACGCTGCGATAGTGTCTATCGGTGCGTGTATGTTCAACCCGGAGCTTGAGTACGACGAGTGGCCTTGCGCGGGAATGTTGGACTCGTTCATCGTGGGTGTCAACCCAGACTATTATTACACAGGGCGCTTCCATGTAGACCCGAAGATAGAGGCATGGTGGAAGAGGCAGAGCAAGGAAGCGAGAGCCGGACTCAAGATCAACATGGCTTCGACGCTGCCCCTGGCAATGGACAAGTTCACAACTTGGGTCGAGGAGCAGGGTTTCGTGAAGACTTCGTCGCCGTGGAAAGAGGACTCGGGACGAGTGTGGGCTAACCCCCCGCAGTTCGATCTAGTCATCCTGCGTGACGCTGCGCAGCACACGTACGGCAGCTATGACGACGTGCCGTGGCACTATCGTCAAGAGACGTGTTGCAGGACGCACTCGTATCTAAACAGGAAGCACGCACAAGTAGCGCGTGCGTTCCCACCTCTTATAGACGGGCTAGTTGCTCACAGAGCAGACCATGACGCCATTAGACAGGCGCGTATGGTACAGCTCATAAATAGACAGGCAGCCGAGCTGCTAATATGATTGATGAAGGCAAACCGTGGGTGTCTAGCAGCGGGAAGTATTCCGGTAGAATTATGGGAGTGCCGCCCCGCGTGACAATACTGTTAGACACAACGGCAAAAGCACGCCTCGCGCGGGAGAACGTGCTTAGGATGCAACGGAATGATGTTAAGTAGGGAGGAAGTATCGAAGAAACTTGGCCGCCGGGTTAGCCGGGGCGAGTATGAGAGAGTAATGGATGCCCATT
>LAZR01002216.1_pt1 | contig 11484 bp, 10 predicted proteins | sample 329461 | NCBI WGS metagenome assembly LAZR01 (sample SAMN03002196, study PRJNA259156) | marine sediment metagenome | biome: sea floor; feature: Hydrothermal impacted sediments; material: marine sediment; isolation source: Loki non-amplified sample from Loki's castle hydrothermal vent sediment ...
CACCGCCGCTCAAGCCTAATCTTGCTCTATGGATATCGATGCTGTCCCTTGACTTAATGAGCAAAGCTGTGCCAGCATTTGCAGCGGTTAACATAGCCCAGAGGGTGCCCGCGGCGGACGCAGTGCCAAGGTCTAAATCTAAGACATTAATTAAAGCTTTGGAAGCAAAATCAACCGCAGCCCCACTTGGAGTTATGGTCAAAACGCCATTAGTATCTACTGCAAAAATAGCATTATCTGTTCCATCAAAAGATAGTTTTAATTGATTACCTGCATTGAATACTTCAAGTTTTGTATCTGGGTCTGTTACACCTATGCCTACATTTCCTGTTGGAGAGAGAATAATATCGCCAGCAGCTATCAATATTACATCTGCAATATCAGCAGCTAAATATATATTCTCATTCCCTGAACTACCTTCTCCAACATATCCACTCCTGACAAAACTACTGGCAACAGTCTTTCCGAATTCAAAATATTCAAATCCTGTGGCATTTGCATTTTGAAGTGTAAATACTGGGTCTACTTTAAGAAACAGTGCATTTCCACCACTATTAAGACTTAAAACAGCATCAGGACTTCCATCACTTGCACTTAACTCTGAATGTCTGTGTAGGGTATCAGCCATAGAATTATTTGTCAGGGTATTTAACTCTGACCCAGTAGCACTGGTATCTGAATGAGAGGCTACTGTATGAGTAAGAATTGCCAAAGTCTCCGCCAGGGTCTTCTTCACATAGGTTCCTGAGCCGGACGCAACGAGGAAATCATTGGCGGCAGTAGCCAGAGAATGTAGGATGTACTGGGCATGGTCGTCATGCGACAACCCACTGAGGGTCCCGTGGTCTTGTTCTACGGCAGAAGCACCAGTAATCTCAGCAGCCCGGAAGTCTGTAACCTCAATTATCTGCGCGTTCTTGACCCCCGCATAAACCCCGGTCTGCATGATGAACCTGAAGAGAATAACGAACTCGGGTGAGGGCATGGTTCCCCAAGCAGTCATCTCTGTCTGCGCCCCCTCAAGAGCGGCTGATTTGCTATCATACTGGGCATTACCCTGCACCATCTTAATCGGGTATTGCCAGTCGTTGGAAGCTATCAGGGTGTAGACCACAAACTTGGTGTTGCCGCAAGGCGTCTGGCCCCAAGTGCTTCCTGCTAAGCTGTTGTAGGCGAGGTTCTGGTTATCGCCAGCGTTTTTGTAGGGGAGAGTGGAGGCCGCCTGCTCCTTCCAGTGGCCAGGGTCGCCATCACGATAGAGGACGGGTATCTCGGCATCCCCCTGCAAGACCTGTTCGTACTGGTTGGAGGCCACACCGTTTTCAATCTCATGGTCTATGTCCTCGTCATACAACTCACCATTGGACACATCAAACTTGAGGGCAGCATCCGACTTCGTCGAGAGCGTATACCCGCTTGCGTTGAGCCCGGTCTTCCATCTCGCCCCCATGTTGTCATGCAGCCAGTGGTGGGTCTCCCCACTCATAATGGCCCCGTGCCGTTCATCCCCAAGAATGTAGACTGCACCATTGGTGGCGTTCCAGTATACGAGGGCCACCAGTGCCTTGGAAACTATCAGGTCATCAAACTGGCTCTCGCTGGGATTGACCGTCTCGGAGAGCGTGGCCCCATCGTAGTGAATGGCGTGAATCCCGGAGGTAGGAGCGATTATGAGGTCTTCTGAGGTGCTTACCGTGTATCTGGCTCCAGCTATGTAGTAATCAAATGAGGTGCCGGTAGGGGCGATGGTGAATGTCCTCGTTCCCACAACGAACGAGATTGAGCTGTCGCTTCTATTGGGAAAGCCGGTAGGAGCGCTTGTAACAGCTTGGTGTGTACCTACGACAATCTCGCTAAAGACTATAACGTTCGTGCCATCATAAAGACACTTTACCGCCTTCTCGGTAGTGTCCAGAAATATATCGGCCTCGGCCATCGTCTGAATGTTGCCTGTATTGTGCTTGATAACCACCGTGCGACCCGTGTTCGCCGCCTTGAGGACAAACTCCTCACCAGCCGTAAGGCCGTTAATCGTGTCCAGGTCATCGGTAGCTGCGGCACCTTCGGTTTCTACTGTGTGGAAGTTCCTGGTGACGGTTATCGCACCACTGGCAATGGTCAGTTCCGAGGACGGGAACAGGTGCGTCTGTAGGTCGGAGAACTGGTAGGTGATATTGGCGTTCTGCGTAAGCATGTTGATGTCGGGGAAGTATGAGTTGCCATCAACCCTGATTGTCCAGGTGCCAGCAGTGTAGGTGAAGCTTCCCTGAAGGCGGCAGTTACGAACCTGCAAGGTCTCAGACCCAGCGGCATTGAGCGAATCAATGTTGATGTCGCCGCCGTCAAATTGAACAGTTGCCTTGATAGACCATTTGAGGGCCGTCTGGAAGGAGCAACCGATAATCTTGCTGTCACCGTTTATATCTATAACAGCACTAACCCCGAACTCTCCAAAGTCGCAACCTATAAAGTCCACACCACCGGAATCAATGGCGCTCAGGACATTGGGAGTCTCAGGCTGGCCACCGGCCCGGTGAACGAAGAAGCTACAGTTGAAGAAGGTGCCTGAGCCCGTGAACCCAATTAGTCTGCTATTATAGCCGGCGTCCGTGTGAGCATGAATCAGGTCAATGCTCAGGTTGGTGCAGATTAGCTGGCGCTTGTTAGAGACATTGGAGTCCAACCCGATAAGGATTTCCGTCTCATCTATGTAGGCCTTTATCTTGCAGCCGTGCATTTCCGCCCACGCACCGGAGGCCAAGTCCACGATGTCAATGAGGCCAGTTATGCCACCTGCTTCAAAGACGCAATCGTAGAACAGAGCTTTGTTGGCCTCGGAGTTAGTGATGATTTTCAGAACATCGCTGGTGAGGGCAGCAGCGCCGTTGATGTATACCCGCTCGAATCTGCCGCTGGCGATGGAGACATTCGCCTCCAAGATATCCACATCCACCATGTTGAAGCCATTGTGACCACTGGTGGTGGAAAGGGGGTTGTTACTGTGGTTGGCCGGGGCTATGGTCAGGTTAGCCATCAGGCAGTTATCAGCACTGGCAACGGTATCGGCACCCACACCCGTAATCCGGCAGGCGTGCTTGCTCACCCCCACCACATCCACGTATGCCTTCATGGCGATGGTCTCTGCATATTCCCCCGGCATCACCAGCACCAGATACCGCTTGCCTGAAGCAGCATCCGTGATGTCGTCTATGGCGTCCTGAATCAGGCCGAAATACCCCAGGTTCCCGGCCACAATCCTGACCTGTTGCCAGTCCACCGGGCGCAACCAGGGATTGCTTGTGATAGCGTCCCGTGCCAAGAGGGCGTCTATATCGTTCTGGAGCATTTCCAGCCATAGCTGCTGGTTGTTGTTTGTCTGAATGAAGCCGTCACGGATTCCGTTTATACGGTTGAGCAGCCAATCCAATGTCAGGCGCTGCCCAGCTTCCCGGTCCGTCGCTGCTAAAGCCTCTGTTATCTCCACATCCCCCGGGAGGTCGAGGCCTAAGAAGCCACCCTGGCGTGGGTCTCCGAACCCGAACCGCATATCCCATACATTGGGCCGGTAATGCCGGGTAAGATAGCCTATGTTTCCTATAACGATGTCCTCGGTGACATGCCGGGAGTCCTTGAGCTTCGTGTAGTCCATGGTCTCCGCCCCGCAGTGGACGAGGACGGAGGCGCTGCCCTTCTCAGCATCAAGACGGTCGGCCTCAAGGCGAGCAGCAGCCACGTTAGCGGCCTCCTCATTGGAGGTGAGGCGCATGTATTTGTGCTCCCGCACCTCAGCGGAGGTATAGGGCGAAGGAGGCGTCAGGTCGCTGCTGGGCTTGTGCTCCGCTGACCCGGTATAGGAATCATCCGAGGCCGGGTGGGAATCCACCTTCTGGAAGTTGGGCATGACCACCCGTTCCCTGCGAGCCTTCTTGTAGAAGGCGTGGTCACCGGCATCCAGGGTGTATTCAAAGTCTGGGGCCACCGCAATCCAGGTCACCTGGTCGTCAACCACCGTGTTCCCCGCTGTGGTGGGCCAGGTGGGTTCGGTGGTGGCATGGGTCTTCTGGTCACCGGCTACGGCACTACAGCGATACCGGAAGTTGTTGTTAGGCGACGTCGGTTGCACGTAGTCGTTGACTTCCTGTTTCGTATCTACGGTCCACGTCGGTCCGTCCACGGCAGGGACGAAGATGTGAACCGCCCCATCGGCCTCAATGCGCCCCACGCATTTGGTGAGAACCAGCAGGCGTTTGACTACATCCAGGCGGGTGTCGTTCAGGCTGATGCGGAAGGCGTCAGCCGGCACCATGGAGTCAATCAGGGAGTCCTCGGAGTCATAGGTGGCGGTGAAGCCCACGGTGTGTGAGAAGGGAGCGATGGTGCCATCAATCACGGAGGTCAGCAGGGTCTTCACGGTCTGGGAGTCATCGGCCTCAAGCACGTACTCGGCACTGGCCCTGTCCTGGCCCATCAAGTCAAAGAGGCCAATGAGGTCAAGGATACAGAGGAGGTGGCCGGGGGAACTGTGGAACTGCTGGCCAACCACATAGAGGGGAGCCGCAGCGGAGTATTTGTCCGTCCCAGTAGCGTCAACCAGGCCCCAGGAGATGACACCCTTGTACATATCCTCGCCATATGTCTTGGCGTCAAATGTGCCTTCGGAGTTGTCAAGAATGACCGTGGCCTTCTGGCTGTACCGCTGCTCGGAGTGTTGCATGGAGTAGATGAAACCGGTTCCGGTAATCAGGTAGGTGTCATCGTTGGCACCTTGGGTAAGCTGTATTTTGACCAGATTGTTTACCGGGTCCTTTTGGGCCGTGAGCAAACTGGCATCAAGCGACCTCATCGGTCACCGCGCCCTGGTCAATACCTTACTTGTTGGGGGGTCGGCCAGCGCCATGAGGTCTCGTTGGACTCGCTGAAGGGTTAGCTGGGCCCAGCTCTGGAACCTGCCGGGCACCCCCGGCCCGCCCTTGGGGATGGCGTTAATGTATTTGGTGGCCTTGCTGGAAGCCGCCATAGCAGCCACATAGTCCACGAACAGGGCCTCCAATTGACGGCCGTAGCGCCCCTCAAAGGTGGACAGGGCGAAGGTCACCACTGCGTCCTCAGCCACATCCGCTTCCAACCCCGGATAGAAGGTCACGTCTGCCTGACTGCCTGATATAGTGACAGCAGCCCTGACGGTGTAGATTTCCTGCATCCCAGCTACGGTGAACTCCTGGTCTTCCTCCACAATCTCGTCGGTCGTTATCTCATCTATCGTCATAGTGGTATCACCCTCACTGTAACCGGCACCGAGGTCAACTGCCCCCAGCAAGTCCGTTAACTGAGACACCTTGTGCCTCTTGGCGAAGAAGACGTGGACTATCTTCTTGGCGTCAGCGTCATTGGTATCGTCCGGGGTGAAGTCTATGCCAAGCGTCAGTATGGTCCCCAGGAGGGAGAAGCTGCGCTCCGTGCCGATAGGGAACTCCACCTTGTCCACCCACAGGTAGTCCTCCACGTCCTCTATGTTTATCTGCTTGTTGGAGACACACTCCTTGTTGTACATCTCGTACTCTTCCCCGGACACCATGATGTCACGGGAGAGCTTGAGCTTGGAGGTGCTGTTGGAGCCATCGGTAACCACGATGGCCCAAGTGTTATCGTTCAGATTGCGAATCACCTTGCCGATGTCGTTAGCTACGATGAACTGGGTCTCTCCGGTGTCCACCAGGTATCCCGCAGCGGTGGCGGTGGCGGAGCCAGTGCGGGACTCAATGAAGTAGGGAACCCGCACGATGTGGGGGACGTAACGTGCGACATAACGTAGCCCCTGCTGGAACCTGTCCCCCAGTTCGGTGGTGTCAAATTCGGCGTTGCCGCTATCCTGAAGGAGTTGCTCTATCTGGTTTATGAGATTCGCATAGCTGGTAGCCAACTAATCCTCCTTCAGACCTGCGAAGCTACTATCTCAATCTCGTTCACCGCAACCAGGTCGGTGCTAACCTTGATGAAGGGGTAGGCGTTCTGAAGCCCCTTGTGGCGGTCAGGCTTGTTCGGGTTCTGGGGCACGGTGAGCTCGTCAATCTGCCGCCAGTTCACGCCGTTGTAGCTCCCGTAGACGATGAAGTCCCCTGGGGCTGTGCTGGTCACCCAAATGTCCTTCAGGGAGTAGCCGCCAGTATCTCTCAGTTCCAAGATAACGGACAGGGGATTGGGAGCCCCTTCCTTCTCACGGCAGGTCCAGACAACAGAGCCATCTTGGACCGTGAGCCCCGACACGTTAGGCCAAGTAGGTTCGGCCAGGCCTGAATTGCCAGCCTGGGAGCACTCATAGCACATCCCGTTATCCACCGTGGGCACCCGGAAGTCCCCTACCAGATAAGCGGTTGATGCCTGCCAAGCGGTATAGGCAACAACGGACTTCCCGTAGGCTCTAATAGCCATGGCTTCCTCCCATCCCGAAGTTCACACTGTCACCTGTCGGTTGAAGCCCTTGATGGTGAAGGCCCTGTCAGCCGTCTGGTCGGCATTGGCACGAATCCTCACGAACCGGGCTCCACCTATGCGGTAGATGACGTATATGTCTCCAGCCCCCGAAGATGTGGCGTGAAGGAAAGAGCCGGTGCCGTCATCGTCCAGGCTGTGGATTACCAGAGGGATAGTGGCTATTTTCGCATCTCTCTGCACGTATATGGAGACGGTTGCGCTGGCACTCAGTTCTGGGATGAAGACGGCCAGGTGCTCGTAGCCTTCCCCAAGGTCTACAGGGAGGAGAACTGGTCAACATCATCGTCGGTAAACTCAAGGTCTGAGCGGTCAAAGTCAAGGGTCGCCGTCTTCCAGTCACTCGCAAATTGGGCCATTACACCGGCACCACCTCTCTAAGGATTTCCTCCAGGGTTTCACCACCCACAGCATTAGCCTCCCCGCAACGGTATTCACTGGTTGTCCTGAGAAAGCCGCTTGGCTCCGTCATCCCGTTGACGAACGTGAACAGGTACTCGCCATCCGAGGTGATTTCTGCGGACTTCAACCTGCGAATCTGCTCACTCTTGAGCTTCTTGAACTCGCTCAGGGGAATGGACGGTATAATTTCTGCCACAAAGCTCCCTTCGTTGGGGGAGGGGGTGACTGCCCCCTCCCCGCTTCTCTACTTCTTGGGCTAAGGCTTGGGGGAGAGCTTCTTCCTGAGTTCCTCTGCATCCTGGCCTTCATAGGTAAGGCCCTTAGCCAGACACTCAAAAACCAGCCCAGTGAGAGGTATGTTCTTTAGTTCGTCCGCCATGTTTCCTCCTTATTGCCTGATGGTCAGGTAAACGATGTGATTCATAAAGCTGACATCAGTACCATCAGCAGGGTCAGGGTTGTTACCCACAGTCACATCGCCTGTGCCAGGATAAAGGTAGCCGATTACCTGGTGGTTGTGTCTGGCGTTGTCGCCCACTATTATCTGGGAAGCTCCATCGCCCATCATCACCACCGTTCTCTCACCGCCAACGCTACCCTCGTAACTACCTGATGCCCAAGTGAAGCACTGGCCCCAAGTCTGAAGCCAAACATAGTCGTCCTCAGCAGCTACATTTCCATCCCCATCAAGAGGGCAGTTAAAGATGCCGGGGCAGTAGTCAAAGGCTGAACCAGCAGATACACTGACACCTGGAATCACCACGTCCTTATAGGGACTTTTGATTACATGGATGGTAGCACTTGAGGTATATGTGCCAGGTAGCACACCATCTACCGTTATGACGGTGGCAGTGTTTGAGATTATACGCATGGACACGATGGGCTGCCCAGCCTGATACATGGTCAGCAAGCCACCCGCAAACTCATTGGCTGTCAGGGTGTCCGTAACCGTTACGGTAGATGCTCCCAGGGCAGCAGTTGCTACGGTGAGGGTAGCAGAATCCTGTGCTACCGAGAACAAACCCAAACCGCCGGTAACTCCACCATACGCACCTGAACGGCTGGTAGTGAACAACTTGGTGTGAACCCAGCTTCTATCACCCCTGCGAAACATCGTGCCACGAGGGTACCTCTGGATGGTTGATGCCACATGGGGGTCAGGGTGAGCCAAGTTGCCCCAGCCTGCCTCCCCATCTATCCACTCTGGCATCTGGATATATCCACCATCGTTGAGAACTAAACTCTGAATTATCGGGATCATTGTTTTTCTCCTTCCTTAGCTGCTCGTCCCGGTCAGGACAGCCAAGCTGAATTTACTGGCGCACATGAGACCCGGATACCAGACAAGCCGGTTCCGAATCGCATTGTAGTCTTCGGTGAAGTCTTTACGCTCATGCGCCATCTGACCCGAATGTAGCCCCTGAACATCCCGCTCGCCGAGTTTCATGGCGAATATCAGGCTGTTGTTCAGGTTGTCTCCGGATGACCGGGCGGCGTCGTAGTCGTAGGTGGCGATGGCCAACACGCTGGAACCGTCATTGTCCGGCACGTTGTCCACCAGCCAGTCCGAAACCAGGATGGGGATTCCATCGTACATGTCCATGAACTTGCCGAACAGGTCCGACTGACCCATCTGCATACCAGCGTTACCAGACGCTCTCTGTAGAGCGTTTATCCGGCGCCGGGATAGGCGGGACATGAGCAGCAGTTGTGGCTTGCCCGGCTTGACCATGTCAATCAGCTCATCCATCAGGGCCATTGAGAGCGCCCCGGTGGTGGCGTTGGCTGCCAGCACCTGGCTGTTATTCCCACCACCGCCGGCGGTCGCCCCGTCCAGGTCTGTGGTTGAGGCAGACTCGAACTCGGCAATCATCCGCAGAAGCCCCTTGAACTGCTTTGCGGTGGAGCCCGTGGTGGTCTGCCCGTGTATGAAGGTCTTTTCCCACTCGTGCGCCATCGCCTGGGCTGCCAGTTGCATGTCAATCAGCTCCGGGTCCTGGGTGGAGTTCATCGCAATGGCACCCTTGTCGGTGAGGGCGTCCTGAATGAGCGTGAAGATGTCCGTGCTCCTCTGCTCAAAGGTGCCGGTGCTCTCCGAAAGCTGCTGCCCAGTTGCTACCCAGTTTGCCGCAGGCAGGGTGAGGGAGATATTGTACTTGAAGGAGTTGCCCTGGATGGGTTTCTGTGGCAGAATCCCCAGGATGGGACTCTCCTTCACCAGCCAGTCCGCAACACCCGACAGTATGGCGTCTACGTCAAGGTATTGGTACTGTGTCAACGTTTGCACGTTAGTTGTCCTCCTAAGTTATTTGCTCAACCTTCCTTTATCTTCGCTGCGAGCCCCTTCCTGACTTTCTCTTCAGGACTGAGCCCGTTGAGGCCCTGTGCCCCCCCAGAGGTTGCGCCGGAGAGGATTTTCAGTGCTGCGGTCGCTGGAGTTACGGCATCGGGCCAGAGGGTGTCGGCCACCGTCTGAATCTGCTCCTCGGTTGTGGCCCCTATCTTTTCGCACACTTCCTTGAGCTGTTCCGGGTTGCCGATTGCCTTACCGCTGGCGTCCTTCTTTGCTGTGGCAACGTCCATCACGGTGATTTCCCGCAGGGTGTCGTCCGTCAGCTTCTTTGCCGTAGCGTGGGTTGCCTTGTCCGCTTCCAGTGTCCGCCGGTCAGTCCTGAGCTGGTTTACCTGGGTAGTCAGGGCACTTTCCCGTTTGACCAGGTTGAATCTCTGCGGGTCATCGCTGGCCAGGTCATCAATCTTAGCCTTCAGGTCATCCCGCTCACCAGTGAGGTCGGTAATCTCACCGTCCCTGCCAGTGAGTTGGGTTTTGAGGGAATCCCGCTCCGAGGTAATCGGGAGAAGTGCCGCCCTGTGCTCCCGTCCCTGCTTCGCCAGGGCATCGCTGACCAGTTTAGTAACCTGCTCCGGGGTGGAACTCTCTGGGAGTTGAGGTACTGGCGCTGTAGCTGGCTGAGGTCCGCCCGGTTGGGGTTCGCCCAGACCAGCCTTACCGTTTTCGCCCTCCATGTGTGCCTCCTATCCTTTTTTGCAGAAGTCAACGAGGTCGGCTTCTGACATGCTCTCGGCCATCTTGGCCGCCTGCTTGCTGAATGATGCTTTCGTCTCGCCCCTTTTGATGGAAAGAGCTATGCAGCTTAATTTGCGCTGCGCCTCCGAGGTGGCGGGCACTTTGCACCTCCTACTTTTAGGCAATAAAAAAGGCGACCTAAACCGTTTCCGGTTCAAAGTCGCCTCGGTATTTCCGTCAGCGTCCTATTTACAAGGTGGGTGTAGGCGTGCCGTGACGCCTCGTTCAGTGGTGCGAAGCACGGCCCGAAGGGACTCTAACCCCCGACCTCCCTTAAGGGTTAACCCGCTGGGCGCTCTTTCTCTGAGCTACGGGCCGGTATTACTACCTGCCTTCGCACTCACCCTGCCCTGCTATTCTCTTTTAAGGTGCTTAGAGCAGCTCGCTCTCTGTCGCCCGCACTGTCCTCAAGAGTTTCCCATCCTGCTTGACGATGGTCACCTCTCCAAAAGATATCGTGCGGAGGCGTTCAATTAGTTTCTGCTCCTTCTCACTCAACTCCATTTTACCATTTGTGTCAACTTGGGACATCAGCGTGCCAACTCCGAGATGAGGCCCCGGAACCGGGCCTTACCCGTGGGTGTTCGCCTCACATGGGGCTTCCACTCCCCTATGCGGCTGCCCTCTTCATCAAACCAGCGGTTGTCGCCCCGGTAATCGTAACGGGTGCCACGGTCTGCCCGTCCGTCTGGAAGCCGCAGGTTGTCATACACCTCGTTCCAAGTCCGCTCAAACTCCGCATTGGGTATCTTTTCTGGGTCCGGGGCCTTCCGGTCCCAGAACAACAGCCGCTTGGCTGTGCTGAACAACTCCGGGTTAGACAGCAGGTAGCGGTCATCAGCCCAGTACTTCTTCCAGCCTTCTGGCCTATTCAACTCCACCATCCTGAAGCCAGCAAAGGGAGTTATCAGGTGGTCAGGGAAGTCGTCATCGTAGGCGTCCCGGCGATAGGTGGCAGCCGCATAGGTGGAATTGGACAGGAGCAACCGCCTGCGGGTCTCACTACGCCGGGTATCATCTGAGATATAGCTGGCTGATTCAGGGTCGCCGTAGGACTCATAGAGATTATCCTGCGCCTCATACCGCACCGAGATGCGCAGAGATTCTATGTGCTTGGTTGATTCCCCAACGCCGATAGCATCCGACAGTCCGGGGTTCTCCAAGAGGTAAAGCTCCTGCTCCATACCCGCTGCGGGCTTTATATAGTAGGTGGCAAACTTCTCCACCCAGTCCTTGGTGGCGAACCGGGACAGGTCCTCAGTGAACCGCTTCCACGCATCCCGCCGCAGCAAGTCCTTCTCAAGGCCGGGGTTGGCAGCGTAAAGAGCCGCTTGCAACTGCTCACGCTTTCTGCGCTTTGCTGTGCCAGTCAGTAGCTGGACCTTCTCCGTTATACCCTCCAATGCGCTTATCTGCTTCTCCCACTTATCGCTGATGTTGTCATACTCCTCGTTGGGGATGATGGAGAAGTTTATGGCTGATATAGGGTCGTCCATAATTTCGGG
>LAZR01002217.1_pt1 | contig 11483 bp, 5 predicted proteins | sample 329461 | NCBI WGS metagenome assembly LAZR01 (sample SAMN03002196, study PRJNA259156) | marine sediment metagenome | biome: sea floor; feature: Hydrothermal impacted sediments; material: marine sediment; isolation source: Loki non-amplified sample from Loki's castle hydrothermal vent sediment ...
GTTGTCGCCAGCATCGGGGCTGGAGTTGTAGCTGGAGGGGGAATAGTTGTCGAAAGTAGTGTTTTTTTCACTGTTGTCATCGACATTACCGCCACCGCCACCGCCACCGCAGGCGCTTAGTACAAATAGCGGCAGGGAAAGCGCAGTCACGCATAATAACTTTGACGCGAAACTAGAAATAAATCGAGGGGATGTAGTTCTCATCTTTGAGATTTGCTTTGTTAGGTTGATTGGTATGACTCTAACAAATTGGCTCAATCTATAACAGTTGTAAATGGTCCTGAGTAGTTGTTTATTGCTTCTTTTTTTCCTGTCTCCACATCAACCACATTGGCGGGCAACCCTCAGGCATTTCATTTTCTTCAATCACTTCAAACCTTGCCCATAAACGAAAGGCTTCTCGTTCGCATGATCCAGTACTATAAGACTCATATCCAGCCACTGTTTTATAAATAATTAAATCATTACTTGTTCTATGTTGGTCATCGCCATCAATGATCTGTCTAATACTCCATAAATGACCGATTTTGCCATTACTATAATAGTGCCCTGTTTTCACGATACTAGGATGTTCTATTTGAGTTTCAGCATGTTGCTTTGCCAGCTCCAGTAATTCTGTCAGCCCTTCTTCGGTAATATCTACAAATGAATCAATACCTTGTATCGCAGCATTAAAGTCTTCGGTTGTTAAGCTAATATCATCATCTGCATGTACGGGATGAGGCAAAGATTGAAAATGTTTGGCATTTAAATGTGCGGGATATCGACGCCATGCAAAAAGCGAATTAAACAAAACAGCCACCGCAACCAACACTAAGACATTAATAAGCAAAGGCGAAAGCAAATAGTCATAACCAAGATTAAAAATATCAGGGCCACCTATAACAGCAGTCAATGCTGTAGCACCACCAGGAGGATGAATACACCGTAAATAATACATCGCACCTACTGCGAGTCCTACTGCCAAACCCGCTGAAATCGCTGTTTCCGGTAGATATTTATGACACGTCACCCCGATAAACGCTGAAACGAGATGGCCGCCCACTACAGGCCAAGGTTGAGATAAGGCACCATGTGGTACTGCAAATAATAAGACAGCCGATGCCCCAAGTGACGCGATAATCAACACACTGGCAGGACTTAACAATGTCGTGTGTAAAGTGATTGAGCTAATAGCGACAGTTAAGCTGATACCTATTGTTGCACCAATCGCTGATATGATTTTTTCATTGTGACTCGTTTTATTGCTCTCTATACCTAACCATAAACAAAGCGTTGCTGAAATTTTACCTATCATCGATGAACATTTCCCAAGCGAGCTGAATTTAAAAAGTGATAGATTATGCCATAGCTCAAACAATACTTAATTGATTCACGTTTAATATTGATAACGTTGAAGCATTGTTTACGCAAAGATCGTGAGCTTAACGCTGAATTATATGAACTATTTTATTGACATTGCAGCGCTCAAAAAAGAACTAAGCAACAGTATTTCTGTGATGTAATTTATTAAAATAATAATCCGAGTGTGATTAAATATAACGGTTCTTTTTAACCGATACTTAACCCTCATTAATTTATTATTAAAATAACATTTCCATTATTATTTTAGGGCTGCTGTATCAGAATTTAAATGCAGCTATGTAATATATCCTGCGTTCATTACCCTGTATTATTCGACGGGTATGCTATTCAATGTTCAGCCCTTAGGTACTTCGTAATACTGTTATTTAAATAAATTCAGTTGGCCCCCTTTTTTAATACGCTTGAGAACTAATCTTCATGTTTAATTTAATCAGCTTAGCGACAACACCGACGTTAACGAGACCAACCTATTTAACTAATATAAGAGTAGAGCATAAACACATTGCTATAGTGATGTCGCTTTTAGGATTGATTGTTACTGTATTGGTGCCCAACCTGCTTTATGCCGCTGAAGGCGATCCAGCAACTGCTAAACCGCAAATGCCGCCGATGGAAGTTGGTGTAGTTTCAATGGCTAAACAGACAGTCCCCCGCATTTCTACAATTCCTGGTCGTGCGGTTGCTTATCAGCAAGTTAATATTCGTCCTCGTGTTAATGGTGTTATTCAAACTATCCTATATAAAGAAGGCAAAGTCGTCGCTGAAGGCGATCCATTATTCCAACTTGATGATGCTATCTATTTAGCTCAAGTTGCCGCTGATGAAGCGAGTGTATCTACTGCAAAAGCCAATCTAAACGTCGCCAATGCGACTTACAAACGTGCGTTCAATCTTAAAGGCTCAGGTTTTACGGTGGCCGATGTAGAACAAGCAAAAGCAACATTAGATAATGCTCACGCTACGCTTGGTGCATCTAAAGCTGCTCTCAATTATTCAAAAACACAGCTGTCATGGACAACGATTAAAAGTCCTATTAATGGTGTGACAGATGTAGCGGCTGTTTCAGTGGGGGATCTTGTCGTCAGCGGTCAAAGTGATGCACTCACCGTTGTAACTCGACTTGATCCTATTGATGTCGATATGTTGGTGCCAAGCGCAAATATTTTATCCGTTCGTAGTCAAATTAAAGCGGGCACACTCACTGTAAACGAAAAAATAAAAGCGACCTTAACGCTTGAAAATGCTGAGATTTATGAAACAACCGGTACGCTTTTAGTGCCTGGCAGCATTGTTTCAACAACAACCGGCACCGTGCCGATGCGATTCAGATTTGATAATCCAGATAGAAAAATCTTACCCGGCATGTTTTTACGTGGTGATGTTGAAATTGGCGATATTCAAGCATTTTTGGTCCCACAACGTGCCGCTAAAAGACAATATACCGGTCAACTATCGGCCTTTATTGTAGGAGATGATGGCAGCGCCGAACAAATATCATTCAAAGATTCAGGTACTTGGAAAAATAATTGGATAGTGATTGAGGGAATTACCGAAGGTCAAAAGATAATTGTTGATGGACTTAAAACCGTCACTTCAGGCACTAAAGTTAAACCGATTGACGCCACTATCGATGATAACGGCTTAGTAAAAGATACAGCTAGCCAATCAAAAAAAGGACAATAAATAATGGCTTCCTTCTTTATTCATCGTCCCGTATTCGCATGGGTATTGGCTATCATAGTGATGCTCGCTGGTTTATTTAGTTTATACGATTTACCCATTTCTCAGTATCCAAACATCGCCCCGACAACCGTTCGTATTTCAGCGACTTACACCGGCGCTTCAGCTCAAACGATTGAAAACTCGGTGACTACTATCATTGAAGATGGTATGACTGGGCTGGATGGTTTGACCTACATGACATCAAGCTCTTCGGAAGGCTCATCAAGTCTTTCCTTGGTATTCGATGACAGCGTTAACCCTGATATGGCACAAGTTCAAGTTCAAAATAAACTTCAACTTGTCCAATCAAAGTTGCCGACAGCAGTAACGAATCAAGGTGTCAGAGTTACCCGTTCAACTTCGTCTATTTTGATGGTGGGCGCTTTAATTTCTGAAGATGATCAATATAGTTCTGTTCAATTGGGTGACATTCTAGGCACAACATTAGAAGATCCTATCCAACGTTTAGAAGGCGTAGGTTCGATTAACAGTTTTGGCACACGTTACGCCATGCGTATTTGGCTTAACCCTTCTAGCCTTTTCCAATATCAATTATCTGCTGATGATGTAACCAGTGCTGTTGCAGAACAAAATACCAATGTAACTGTAGGTTCTTTAGGAAATCAGCCCGTCGTTGAAGGTCAACAGGTCACCTTTCCATTAAGTGCCCAATCGCAGCTTTCTTCTATTGAAGACTTTGAACGTATTTTATTAAAAACCAATACCGATGGTTCAACCGTTTATTTGGCTGATGTGGCCAGAATTGAACTGGCCGAACAAGATGCTCAATTATCTAGTCGCTATAACGGTAAAGCAGCCGCAGGTTTTGGGGTTAATTTAGCCAATGGTGCGAATGCCGTTGAAACGGCAAAACGTGTCAAAAAAACGATAAATGATTTAGCAAGTACGCTGCCAAAAGGCGTAACAGTCACTTATCCTTATGATACATCGCCGTTTGTTGAGAAATCGATTAATCAGGTTTATCACACGCTAGGAGAAGCGGTAGCACTCGTATTTATTATTATCTTTATCTTCTTACAAAGCTGGCGTGCGACGATTATTCCTACCATTGCTGTGCCAGTCGTATTGTTAGGGACATTTGCCGTGCTTTATGCATTTGATATGTCGATTAATACGCTATCAATGTTTGCCTTAGTATTAGCGATTGGTTTATTGGTGGACGATGCGATTGTAGTAGTAGAAAACGTCGAACGGGTGATGGAAGAAGAAGGACTGAGCCCGCTCGAAGCGACAGAAAAAAGTATGAAAGAAATATCTAGTGCACTAATTGGTATCGTGGTTGTTTTATCTGTCGTATTTTTACCGATGGCTTTTTTGGGTGGCTCTACCGACATCATCTTCCAACAATTTTCTATCACGATTATTAGCGCCATGGTGTTGTCGTTATTTGTTGCCTTAGTATTAACGCCGACAATGTGTGTTCAATTACTCAAACCTGCTCATGCTGAAACGAGAATTGCACCGCTTCGTTGGTTTAACAATTTATTAGGTAATGTGAACCAAAAATATACGAATACAACAACCAGATTTGTACGCCGCCCTTTTCGTATGTTTATTGTTGTTGGATTGATTGGCGTTGCTGTTTGGTGGACATATAGCCATGTTCCTTCTTCATTCCTGCCAACAGAAGATCAGGGAATGATGATGACAATGGTCAAGCTTCCTGATGGTTCAACAACCGCACAAACGCTCGATGCTGTCGAAAAAATTGAACAATTTTTATTAAACGATGAAAAAGCATCAGTGAGTTCAGTATTTGCCGCTATTGGTTTTAGTTTTGGTGGTGCTGGGCAAAATACAGCTATGTTGTTCTCTAGGCTAAAAGATTACGAACAGCGTGAAGGTTTGTCGGTTGAAGATTTAGCTAATAGAGCCAATAAGCATTTTTTCAACACACGTTTAGGTCAAATTTTCTTTATCCAACCACCGGCAATACAAGGCTTGGGTAGTTCATCTGATTTTACAATGTATCTCGTTGATCAATCAGGTAATGGCACCGATGCACTTTATGAAGCGGCCGATGAGTTAGTGGATGTGGCGACTAAAGATCAACGTGTTGTAAACCTGCGTGGTAATGATAATGAAACGGTCGCCTCATTAAGACTGGATATTGATCAGCAAAAAGCAAAATCATTTGGCATCAGTCTTTCTAGTGTGAACTCGATGTTATCGACAATTTTTGCCAGCCGTTATGTTAATGACTTCACCTTAAGCGGTGATTTACGCCGAGTTATTGTGCAAGGTGATGCAAAATGGCGTATGCAACCCGAAGATATTGATGAATGGTATGCGGTTAATGAGGGTCAAGAAATGGTACCTTTAGCGGCATTTGTCACCCGTAAATGGGAACAGATATCGCCTACGTTAGCGCGATATGGTGGAACGCGAGCGATAGAGCTTTCAGGTGCCGCCAATGTAGGTATTAGTTCAGGCGCCGCGATGGATGCAATGGATGAAATGGTCTCAGAAATGGACGGAAATTATGGTACGGCTTGGACTGGTTTATCGTATCAAGAACGTTTATCTGGTGACCAAGAACCCTTGTTATATTCATTGTCACTGATCATCGTATTTTTGTGTCTTGCTGCATTGTATGAAAGCTGGACGGTGCCTATTGCCGTGCTGTTATCGGTGCCCGTGAGTATTTTAGGTGCGTTGTTAGCAACATGGTTTTTTGATCAATCAAACGATATTTACTTCAAAGTGGGGTTATTAACCACAATAGGACTCGCGGCACGAAATGCCATTTTAATCATTGAATTTGCTGAAACCTTACGCATCGGAGGTATGAGTGCTGTCGATGCCATTCTTAAGGCAGCCCAACAACGCTTACGCCCTATTCTGATGACAACCTTTGCCTTTGGCTTTGGTATTTTGCCATTAGTATTAGCCAATGGTGCTGGTGCCAACGCTCAACACTCTATCGGAACCGGTATGCTCGGCGGGATAATCTTTTCGACATTATTTGGGATTTTAATGGTGCCAGTGCTTTATATAGGTGTTTTACAATTGTTTGGCTTACGAAACAAAGAGACAAATGAAGTTCAAACTAAGGAAGTTTCACCATGAAACGGAAACAAATAAGTTTATGTGTCTGTTTATTACTTGCAGGTTGTGCAGTTGGCCCTGATTACAGTACGCCTGACGTATCACTCGAAACGCAATATGTCGGTGGCAATGCCAATACAATTGGCGTAGAAAATCAGCAACAGCAATGGTGGCGAACGTATCAGGATCCTTTGTTAATAGGTCTTATTTCACGTGGTTTAAATCAAAATTTAGATCTGCAAGCGGCAATGGAAAGGATCGACCAAGCGCAAGCTAATGTGCGTAAAACAGGTCTTAATTCAGCATTAGATGGTAGTGCATCGGCAACTGTAAATAAGCGTGGCAATAGTGAAATATCGACAACATCGGGTTTAACGGTCGGCTTAGATGCTAGTTTTGTTATCGATTTATTTGGCGGAATTCAACGTGGGCAAGAAAGTGCTGCGGCCTCACTTGCTTCAGCACAAGCAGATGTTGAAACCGTTCGTCTTGCTTGGCTTGCACAAATTATTACGACGTATTCCGATGCACGTTTTTATCAACGAGCGATTGAGTTCACTAATGAAAATATTAAAGCCCGAGAAGAAACCGTTAAGATCACTCAAAAACAATTCGATTTTGGTGCAACAACCAGTTATGACTTAGCCTTAACTAAAGCATTATTATCGACGGCTCAAGCTGTGTTGCCAGAATATGTCGCACTCTATAATGCCAATGTTTTTGCAATTAGTACCTTACTTGATGAACCTGCTCAGCCGATTTTTGATCAGATGCAAAATAATGTGACTCAACTTGGTACACCAGCACCGATTGATGTCGGTATTCCTGCTGATTTATTGCATAACCGTCCGGATATTCGAAGTGCAGAAGCCATGCTCGCAGCGGCTGTCGCTAATGTAGGTGTTGCCGAAGCACAACTTTATCCATCAATCGCACTTTCTGGCACTTTGTCAGAAACAGCTGGCACCAGTTCATGGTCGTTTGGCCCAAGCATTGTATTGCCAATTTTAAATCGTGGTTTATTATCCGCTAACCGTGATGAGGCAGAATCCTTAGCTAAACAATCAGAAATCAATTGGCGTTCAGCCATTCTATCTGCGGTTGAAGATGTGCAGGTTGCTCAATCTAATCTTGCTCAACAACGTCAGCGATCTATTGCATTTAATGAAGCAGCTGAGTTTTATACCCAAGCTTTTACCCTTGCCCAAGAGAATTATCGTGCTGGTGCCATTACACTATTAGAACTTTTAGATACTGATCGCTCAACCGCATCAGCCCGAATATCTTCAGCTTCTGCAATTAATGATATGGCGAAAGCGTGGGCAACATTACAAATAGCATTGGGTGCGGGTCAAAAAGTGACCGTCGAAGAACCCAAACCAGCTGAATGAACAGAATAATTAAAAGTTGTAATATAAACTTCTGAGATATATTTTCAGGATTTCTAACTAATTGTGATCAGTTTAATATTTCCCCATTTCGTAGGATACGAAACGGGGATATTTACTCATATTAATTAACGTACTTTCGTTTTGAAAAAGTCGCATACAAAACAGGCACGATAAATAAGGTCAACAAAGTAGCACTAACCAAACCACCTACAACAACCGTCGCTAATGGTCGTTGAATTTCAGAACCAATCCCCGTTGCTAATAACATCGGAATAAGTCCTAAAGCGGCAATCGACGCCGTCATTAATACTGGACGTAACCGTGATAAAGCGCCTTCAAACACCGCTAGCTTCATATCAAGTCCGCCTTCTAAGCGTTGATTGATAGCATTAACCATCACCACCCCATTCAATACCGCCACGCCAAATAAGGCGATAAAGCCAATTGAGCTAGGCACCGATAAATATTGATTTGATACATATAATGCAGCGATGCCACCAATTAACGCCAGTGGCACATTCAACATAATCAATAAAGCTTGACCGATTGAATTAAAGGCAAAATAAAGTAATAAAAAGATTAAGCCTAAAGACAGGGGTACTACGATCATTAATCGTGCTTGAGCTCGTTGTTGATTTTCAAACTGACCGCCATAAACTACTGAATAACCCGCTGGTAAATCAATATCACTTTCGATTCGTTGATTAATTTCAGCAACATAACTGCCCATATCTCGGCCCGTGACATTAGCTTGAATCACCACGCGACGTTGTACATCATCTCGTCTTATTTGTGGTGGTCCAGATTCAATTGCTACCTTTGCAACATCCCCTAACCTTACCCAAGCGCCTGTAGCAGACTGTAAAGTTAACGCTTTAATGGCTTGAATATCATTACGATATTGCTGAGCAAGACGAACATAAATATCGTAGCGCTCATTACCATTAATCACTTGACCTGCATTTTGGCCACCAATCGCTTCACCAACTAAACTCATCACCTGCGCCATAGGAATACCATGACGAGATAATTTGTCACGATCAGGACGAATCACTAATTGTGCTTCGCCTTCGATAGGTTCTAATGCAATGCCGACGCTGCCATCAATTGATTTGACTAGTGTTTCTATTTCACTGCCCTTTTCTGCCAATGTGTTGAGATCAGGTCCAAATAATTTAATCGCTAACTGCGCCTTGGTACCCGATAATAATTCATCAACGCGAGTGGCAATAGGTTGTGAAAATGAAAACAACAAACCTGGCATCACCGACATTTTTTCTTGCATTAGTGCCTGTAATTGCGTGCGATTTTGTGCACTGGTCCATTGATGAACAGGCTTCATTCCAACATAAATTTCGATATTAGAAACCGGTTCTGGATCACCGCCAATTTCAGCTCGCCCAATACGACTCGTTGCATAGTTAACCTCAGGAAAGGTCATTAAAATAGCTTCCATTTTATCCGCTACTTGCAAAGAAGCATCCAAACTAGATGATGGTGCGAGCGTCACGCGAACATTAATCGTGCCCTCTTCTAGTTCTGGCACAAACTCGGTTCCCAATAATGGTATTAAATATAAAGAACCTAAAAGTAATCCTACAGCCGCAATCACTAACGAAAATTTATGTACTAATGAAAAGCTAAGCAATCGACGATAGCCTTTTTCTATAGGCGAAAAGATGAAATTGTGTTTTTCTTTGACCTCTTTACGAAATAAATAGGTCGCCATCGCAGGCACAACCATTAAAGCAACAAATAACGATGCCAACATTGCTAAAACAATGGATATCGCCATCGGTTGGAATAATTTACCTTCCACACCTTCCAAAGCAAATAACGGTGCAAATACAATAGTAATGATCATCACTGCAAAAAATACGGGCCGCCCGACTTCTTTAGCTGCATCCATAATTCGTAAAGGCATCGCAGAAGGATTTTGAACAAGATCCTTCTGTGCTATTTGTTTATTGTTAGCGTGTTGTTCGGGCTGCGTTAGACGGCTAAAAATATGCTCCATCATCACCACCGAGCCATCAACCATCATGCCAATGGCAATCGCTAAACCACCTAAAGACATCAAATTAGCTGATATTCCCCAATAGGCCATCACCATTAAAGCAAGACCAATGGAAAGAGGAACGGATAATAACACCAACAAAGTCGCACGTATATTCATCAAGAAAATCAGCAAGATAACGATGATAAGTATAAAAGCTTCTAACAATGCTTTGCTGACGGTTGCGACGGCTTGTTCAACTAAATTCGATTGATCATATACCGGATCAATAAATACACCGTCAGGCAGCGCTTGCTGTATTAAAGGCAACCGCGATTTAATGCCATCAATCGTTAATTTAGTATTGGCGCCCATGCGTTTCAACACCACGCCGGTCATCACTTCACCTAACGATTCAGTATTTCCTTGTGCATCACGACGAGACAAACTCACTGCACCTTGACGAATTTCACCGCCATATTCCACTTTTGCAACATCATTAACATGCACAACAATGCCATCATCTTGTTTTAAGGGAATATTGCCAATATCACGCAAGCCATCTTCATTTGAACGTAACCAACCTACACCACGAATGACAAGCTGTTCTTGACCTCGCTGCATATACCAACCACCGGCATTATGATTGCCCGCTTCAATGGCTGCCGATATATCGCTAATGTTGATGTCATAAGCCAAGAGTTTTTTAGGATCAACCTGAACTTGATATTGACGTACTTCGCCACCAAAAGACAAAATTTCAGTCACGCCATCTACGGGCATTAACAATAATTTAACCACCCAATCATTAAGACTACGCAAAGTCATAATGTCGTATTTTTCTGGATCTTCGGCACGCAGAATATATTGGTACACCATGCTTAAACCAGAGGTGTTAGGCCCCATTTCTGGTGTGCCAATGCCATTGGGTACTTCTTCTTTTGCCGCTTGCAAACGTTCAAATACCAACTGCCTAGCAAAATATATATCGGTACCTTCTTTGAAAACAACGGTGACCATTGATAAGCCGGTTTTAGATATTGAACGTACCTCTTCAACATCAGGCAAGCTATACATCACCGCTTCAATGGGAAAAGTAATGAGTTGCTCTACTTCTTCCGACGCTAGACCTTCAGCAACAGTGTTAATTGAAACTTGAACATTTGACACGTCAGGAAATGCATCAAGATTAAGTTTGGGTAATATCAATCCTGCACCGAATAGTGTGCCAATTAAAGCCAACACAACTAATAAGCGACTGCGGACTGATATTTCTATCAGTTTATTCAACATGGCAAACTCTCTTTAATGGTTGTGAATTTCAAAGCCGCTTTTCGCCAACTCTGATTGCACGAAAAAAGCACCTTCAACAACGACCGCAGTACCCACATCTAAGCCTGTAATAATGGCCTGTCCATTACGAATATCGACAACGTCGATTTCAACACCTTTAAATTCACCCACTTGATCTTGTTCGACAAATACTTGCCAGTCGCCATCGGAGCTTCTTAGCACAGCAGATTCGGGAACGAGTAAAGCTTTAGTTTGATTAGAGGTATCAATTTGAGTATCGACAAATAAACCGGGATGCAAAGTATCTTCAGTATTTGCCACATCGAGACGAATCCGTGAGGTACGCGTCAATTCATCAAGGTTATGATAAATTTGCGATACCACTGCCGGATAGCTTTTGCCGTCCCACAGTACACTGGCTTTATTACCTACATTGATTTGACGAGCTACATCTGGTGGCACATTAGCAATGGTCCACATATTTGATTCATCAGTGATCACATTAACCGTTTGACCGGGTTCAATTTGCTGACCGACTAGATGATCTTCTTTTAAGATTGTGCCATCAATCAGTGCAACTAAATCGAACAGACCATTGGCTTGAGAAAACTGATTACTTTTCACCAACTTATTTATCTGGCTTAAGG
>LAZR01002218.1_pt1 | contig 11483 bp, 13 predicted proteins | sample 329461 | NCBI WGS metagenome assembly LAZR01 (sample SAMN03002196, study PRJNA259156) | marine sediment metagenome | biome: sea floor; feature: Hydrothermal impacted sediments; material: marine sediment; isolation source: Loki non-amplified sample from Loki's castle hydrothermal vent sediment ...
GCATTAGGAGTGAAAACATTAGATATTGGTGTACCGACTTTTGGTATGCACTCTATTCGCGAACTTGCAGGTAGCCAAGACGCCTACTTGCTCAGTAAAGCATTAACCCAATTTTTTAGATAATTTTTAATATAAAGGAACAGTTTTATGGCTGAAACAGTAGATGAATTAACGGTCGAGTATATGGAAGGCGACGAGATGACCGTCAAAGAATTAGATAAAGTCGTATTAACAAAAGGCGCTTGGGCGACTTTAATGTATCGTTATCAAGATCTTGATCGTAAGACAGGTGAATTTGGACCAGATAAATACACAATTCGTCGCTACCAAAAACGCAATGGCGAATATAGCCAACGTTCAAAATTCAATATTTCTAGTAAAGATCAAGCGACTAAAATTATTGAAGCATTAAGCAAATGGATTGAAGACTAACAACATGAATAAAAGCCTTATAACCAATGTGATTGCTGCGGGTCTGGTTGCGACAGGACTGGTTTTAAATGCGCCATTTCGTGAACCAGTATTAGCGACGGGGCTGTTTGCCTTAGCAGGCGGGGTGACAAACTGGCTAGCGGTTTATATGTTATTCGAAAAAGTACCTGGTTTATATGGTTCAGGTGTTATTAGTGCTCGTTTTGAAGATTTTAAAGCGGGTATTCATAGCTTAGTGATGGAACAATTTTTTAGTAAAGACAATTTGGATCGGTTTTTTCTAGAAATGGGCAACAATCAAGATCATCATCAACTTGATTTTCATGATGTGATTGAGGAAACGGACTTAAGCGGTACTTATGACAGTTTAGTTGAAACTATCATGGAATCGTCATTTGGCAGCATGTTGGGCATGTTTGGTGGTCTAGAAGCGTTAACACCACTCAAAGCACCTTTCATCGTCAAAATGAAACAGTCACTTAATGATTTAGCGCATAGTGATTCTTTTCAAAATAGCGTGCGTGAAAAATTGGCGAATGCATCGGTGGGGCAAGACATTCATTTACAAATTGAACATGTTGTTTCATCGCGTTTAGAAGAGCTAACACCGCAGATGGTTAAAGATATCATTCAAGCAATGATTCGCCAGCATTTGGGTTGGTTAGTGGTTTGGGGCGGTGTATTTGGTGGCTTGATTGGTTTGATTGCGAGTCAATTACCACTATAAATTCAGATCAACATTGATCATTAAAAAAGCCCCTAGTATTGCTTATACTAGGGGCTTTTTTATTTATGTTTATCACGTATTTGTTGTCGTTGTTCTGGTGACATATTCGTCCATTCTTCACGCATTTTTTGGCGTTGTTGTTCAGGCATTTGTTTAAATTTTTCACGACTTTCTTTTAAGCGCTGTTGTTCTTTTTCTGGCAATTGTTGAAAGCGATCGCGATATTTTCGAATTTTCTGTTGCTGGTCAGGTGAAAGACGTTTAAATTTTTCGTAACGTTGTTTGGCCTCAGCTTGTTGTGCAGGTGTCATATTTTGCCATTGTTCAGCTCGTTGCTGTTGCGTTGCCTCGTCAATATTGCCAGAAAATGCGCAACTCATCATCACTGAAGTAAGCATAATGGTTATTAAATTTAATGCTGTATGTATTTTCATTTGTAGTCCTTAAGCTGTCCCTAACTGTTAGAGCCTTCTGTGTCCTCAACCCATTGATAAAAGTCAAGATATTGATATAGTTCTAAATCATTCATATCTGAAGTATCAGAAACTAATATCCATGCAGGACTGCTCGCTATTGCTGGGATTGGGATACTCGATGTTTGATTTGTTGGCATTATCGTCATAACTAATAACGTGACAATGGTGGCAGAAGCTAAACCTGTAAACCATCGACTAAGGTGAGTATCTTTTGTTTTAGCTTGTTCTAGGGCTTTATAACGCGCTTGAGTTAATTGAGATTGTGTCATGGCATCAAGTGTCGTCACACTCAAATCTAGCTGTTGTTTTACATCATTTTCAAAATTATTATTCATGGCCATGTCTCCCCCAATTTGTTACGTAAAACGGTTAATGCACGATGGTAATGCGTTTTAACGCTTCCTGTCGAACAACTCATTGCTTCGGCAGTTTGTGCTGTATCTAAACCTTGCCAGCAGCGTAATAAAAAAGCTTGTCGTTGTCTGAGTGGTAATAGTTGTAATTCTTTCTGTAACACTTCAATTGCTTGTTCATTTAGTAAATGAATTTCAGGTGTTCTTGCTGATGTATCTTCTACATAATCAAGTACGTCATCTGTTTTTTCATCCTCTTTACTAGGTAACCATGCAAAGTATTTTTGGCGAATTTGTTTGCTACGATACCAGTCAGTGATTTGTCTTTGTAAAATACGATGAAATATTGGTGGCCATTCCAGTTCTGGAAAATCCCGATACTTTTTAACTAATTTAATCATCGCTTCTTGCACTATATCTAAGGCATCATCACGGTTCCCCGTCGCAAACTGCGCCATTCGAAATGCCTGACTTTCATTTTCAGCTAAAAATTTGTTAAGCAGGTCAGACATTAATGATTGTCCTTATAGACTCATAGCTTTTTAGCCGCTATGAGCCATTATTACCAAGATTGAAGAATAGGATAAGGTTATTGATTACCTGATGACTTATCGTGTTCCTCTAAATCCTCGAATATGGTTTCGGTTAGAGTGTTTGTCATGGTGGTGATGTCTCTCGTTATAGTTATGACGATATCTATAGTCATTGTAATAATTAGGACGTGCGTATGATCGTTGAACAATATAAGTCGGCGCCGGAATAATCAAATTAAATGAAAAAGGTGTGCTATTTCTGTTCACTGAGCGATGATCTGTATGGCCATAGTTTTGATTATGTCCATAATCGCGTCGATGATCAGAGTCAGCCGATGCTGCCGAACTTGTGGCTAACGCGATAACTGCAGTTAAAAGTAGTAATTTAATTTTCATCTTATTTTCTCCGTTGTGTAGAAGAGTCTACAGTTATAACAACGGTGCAAATCGATATCGGTTGACACGAATTTTATATTTATTTTTTAATCTTAGTTTTATTCAGGAGTAAATCTTGTTTGAAATAAGATTTTAATTGCTGATATACCTCCGGACATTGCTTTTCAAGCAACTGTGGTGCGGTGAAGAAGTATTCACAACTCACTGCAAAAAATTCAGCAGGATTAGTAGCGGCATAATTATTAATATAGCTATGTTGATGATGTTCAATTTGGCTAATCAACTTAGCATGAGCCTCACCTAAAGCATCAGACCAATCTTGTAGAGACATATCACGCGTTAAAGGCGGCTGACCATTAGCTCGACCCGATAACATATCTAATTTATGGGCAAACTCGTGGATGACAACATTATGGCCTGGGTGCAACTGATAACTATCATGCTCGACATCATGCCAAGATAAAATAACAGGTCCACGTCCCCAAGATTCGCCACTTAAACCGTTGCTTTGGGCGTGAACAATACCATTTTCATCGGTTACATCGCGGCTGACGACAAAAGCTGAGGGATAAATAATAATTTCAATCCAGCCATCGAAGGCATTTAAGCCTAAATAGAGAATCTCAAGACAGGCTTGAGCAGCAATTGTGACGCCCATATCGAAGGTTACTTCGAGATCATGTACACCGGTAAATGACTTTTGATGAAGAAATAAGGTCGAAAGTAACCGTAACCGTGCTTTTTCTTTATTGGTGCGTGTAGCGATTAGTGGAATTTTAGCGGTGATGCGATGCCAAGTGCTGAAAGGAATAGGGTGCTTTCGTAAAACCCGTTTAGTCAGATAGCGTTTTATAAAATTCATAAAAATGCACTTAAGCTTTGATCTTATTATTATGTTGTCGGCTTGTAGCGTTAAGCAAAATTTGAGTTTTTTGCTGACTCGATGTGTCGCTACGTCCCCATCGTTTAATTTCTTCTAAACTACGAAAACAGCCGAGACAAACATCTTGTTCATTGAGGCAGCAATTACGTACGCAAGGTGAGTTAATTTGTGTCATATAAAAATAAGGCATCCGAAGATGCCTTATAGTGCGACTAGTCGTAGCTGTAATGTTTACGAAGTTGTTTAGTCACTTTCCACATGCTTTTTAAGCCGACTGGGAAAATAACATAGTCACCAGGAACGATAGTTACTGAAGGTTCGCCGTCTGGCGTTACAACGATTTCGCCTTCAAGGATATAGGCTTTTTCTGTTTCGTCGAAATCAAGTCTGAACTCTGTAACAGGGCAATCCCATGTTTCCCAAGCTGAAACACCTAACTCTTTTAAACGTTCTTCACTTGGGTTTTTTTCAATAATAATTTTTGGCATAAATATCCTGACTATAATTTTGTTAAAAATCGGTTCTGGGCAATCAAGCCTAAATCCGATATTTAGTTGAGCTTAATACTGATAAGCGAGATTTCTGTCACGCTGTGTGCGACCGGTAAATAATACCAGAAAGGATAAATATTATTTAGCTTTAAGGGCTGTTTGTGTATTTACAGTCGCTTTCAATGTATCGCTTTGGCAAAAAACCATCTTATATATTTAGTTTGATTGGCTAATCGTTAGCACCGCCTGAAAAAATGCCATTATTTGCTCTCTTGTTAACTGGCCTTGATGTTCAACGGGTATTTCACCAACAGGTGACATCATATAGCCTTTAAAACGATAATTAGCGACGCCGGTGAGCATCACCTTACTGCTTGCGTTTGTTAATTCATCTGGTTTTACCGTAACAGGAACAGTAAATATTTGTGTTTCACGCGGACCTAAACTTTTTTCACCGAGCGCTTCCATCTTGGCGATAACAGTATCGTTAAGGTATATATCACCATACATTTCTTTCACTGGCAGTTTAAAATCATTAGGGTTGTATAAGCTAACATCCAACGTGGCGCGATTGTCCTCAGCGGTATACGATTTTAATTTAATATTAACGACCTCTGGTGCAATAACATTTTCGGGAATAACGGCCGCATTGCTGAACGCCGAAAAACTCATCATTAGCAAAGCTGTGGCAAACAATTTTTTCATTTTATATCCTCTAGATTAAACGGGTAACTAACAAAATTCGTTTTGGTAAGCGTGGTGAAATAAAGACTATCTCAAGAGATGAATATATCCACTATAAGGATTTTTTATTCATTGAAGATTGAATGCTAACTTAATCTTATTTCTTTATTATATCAATAACAACTTGTTTTCTATGGGGATATATTTTGATGCCGCATCTATTAATGAGCTGGCAGTAAGTTGTCTAACGCCGTACACTTCGACTGAAATATCGTAATCAGAGCGTATTTTTTTGACTAATAAATCAAAGTCTCCATCACCTGATGCTAATACGACAACATCTGCTTGTTGTGCATATTCCATTGCGTCAATAGTAATACCCACATCCCAATCACCTTTTGCCGATCCATCAGATCTTTGAATAAACGGTTTTAATTTAACCTCAAAACCTATTGCTTTAAGTATATTTTGGAACTGTCTTTGTTTTTCATCGCCTCGATCAATGGCATAAGCAAAGGCTTTGACTACCTGTCGATTTGACGTCGCTTGCGACCAAAATTCATTGTAATCAAAATTACAATGGTGGCTGTGCTGCGTGGTGTAGTAAATATTTTGAACATCAACAAGTAAGATAACTTTTTGCATAAAGGGTCTGTTTTTTTGCCTGATAAATACGTGTGAAGAAGCTTAGTTTACAGGTATCTAAGTTACGTTTGATATCTTTAGGCTATATTCAATAGTCTTCAACAGCCGAGGTCGATCATCAGCTTAAGCCTACCTTAAGAAACAAAGTTTAATCTTTTTGTTTTTATAATGATTAAGCTTTTAATGATGCTTCAAGCAAATACCGTTTTACGCACTTACTTCACTATCATTTTCTTTGCAGTTTTTGCTTTGATGTCATTGTTTTGGCAATACGCCGATCCTAATACGCTTAGCGTTAAGCTATATATGTTAGCAGCGACAACTGGTTACGCTGTTTTTTATTTATTACCTGCCATTCTCATTTCAAAGATTGTTATCTGGAGTTTAAAACTAGCTAAAAACACCCATAAATGGCATTTATGGCTTGTTTATTTTGTAGCTTGGTTTCTGAGCAGTTTAGCTATTCTAGCGATATATGCTGACTATAAATTGTTCCAGTTGTATGAATATCATTTTAATGGCTTCGTTTGGAATTTATTAATAACACCAGGAGGTGTTGAAGCGCTCGGGGCAACGACGGACACGATGATCACCATTGTGTTGCAAGTTGTCGCTGTGCTGAGCAGTACCATCTTGGTTCTTTGGCTTGCTCAACGAGTATCAGAAAAAAAGAGCTGGGTCTCAAAACGATTATTTGTCACTTTTATTAACCTGATGTTAGCTGTGTTGCTAGTCGAGGAGAGTGTACATGCTTATAGCAAATACGTAGGTAAAGAAGATTATCTACGAGCGGGAATTGTCATTCCATTTAATTTAAATAGTCATGGCACACATTTTTTAAAAAGAATAGGGATTAAACCGGCATCTACAAAAGATTTAAAGTTCGGCAAAGGTAAAGTTGTTTATCCGCTTTCAAAGATTGAAACTAAGCCTTTGGATGAATATCCTAATATTATTATGTTAGTTGCCGAATCTTTTCGCTGGGATTTATTGGATCCTGAAATTACACCTAACTTATGGGCTCTTTCAAAAAAATCAGTGACGTTTAACCAACATTACAGCGGTGGCAATAGAACACGAATGGGAATATTTTCAATGTTTTATGGTTTACATGCACCGTATTGGTATAGTTTTGAAGAACAAAGAGTAGCGCCTGTTTTGATGAATGTTATACGGCAAAAAAACTATCAGCTAGGCCTTTATACGAGTCAAAGTTTCGATTATCCGGAGTTAAGGCACACCACCTTTGTAGGCATTCCAGAAGAAGATTTACATGAAATAAAATCAGGCGTGGCTTGGAAACGAGATGTGGATAATGTTACCAATATCATAAATCACTTAGAACAAACCAATAAAAACAAACCTTCTTATACCTTCATGTTTTTTGAATCAACCCATGCGCCATACACCTTTCCTGAAGAGGATGTTATTCGACCAGATTATTTGAAAGAAATGAATTATGCCAAGCTTGATTTATTGAATAATGTCGACCTCATACATAACCGCTACATTAATGCCGCACATCATGTTGATAAGGAGGTAGGACGGTTATTGGATTATCTGAAACAAAATAATAAGTTAGATAATACGATTGTGCTTTTTACCGGTGATCATGGTGAAGAATTTATGGAAAAAGGTCATTGGGGACATGGTCATAATGAGGCATTTCCTGAGCAACAAGTTCATGTGCCTATGATTATGTGGATGCCAGGTGAAAAACCTCAGCAGATCAATACTAAAACATCTCATATTCAAATCCCTCAAACGCTACTAGCTAAGTTGGGCGTAACAACGTCTTATAAGGAACATAGTCTCGCTGGCGATCTGTTTTCAGCCTTACCTTACTTGGTGATGGGCAACTATAATTATGTATCCATTTTTGATAAAAATTATAAAGTAACATTTCCTTTTACTGCATCCGATTACTTTCATTACACGCTGTATGATAAAAACGATATGAAAGTATTACGTAGTGATAAAGAACCAGCAATGCTTGAGCTTAAGCCAAGTATCGATAACGTAGTAGAAGAGAGTAAGCGGTTTCTAAAACAACTATAATTTTTTAACTATTTAGTCATTTATTCGATAGGTGGAATGGCGTTTTTGCTTCGATCCATTGTGACATGTATTTGGTACTCATCATCGAATGATGTTTAAGCATACTGCCGGTAAAATTGTCTAAGCGATGTGTTTCTAGATTATGTTCAATATCCGTTATTTTGCTGATTAATGCTGGGCCTAATAATTGTTTATCATAACGTGAAGCGAGTAACGATGACGCATTTTTCTAAGCCTTAAGCCATGCCTTTTCATCTTTATAGCATTTGATCGCGGTAGTGACAAAGTCATTGATCACATCATTATTTGCGGTCAAGGACCAGAGGAGAAACCGGCGCGTTTGATTTTCAATAAGGCACTTAAACTTGGCAATTGCCAAGCCCATGATGTGGTTGATGTCGGCGTTAGTCTAGCGTCTGATATAGCAGGAACTCACAATAGCGGCATCACCTCGGTGTGGATCCTACATCAAACACTCGATGCACAATTGGGTATTAATCCATACCATGCCTTATTACACCCAAGTGAAATACCATCGCTAATCCATCAACTACAGCAAGATGAAAATTTTGTCACTCGTAATTAAGCATGTCAAAAGGTGAGTAGATTTAGTTCTCTTGGCTACTCATTTCACTCGCTTTAGTAAACCATAATGTTATTAAAAGAGGGTCATGGCTTTTTTGCGGCTCCAGCGTTTTAGTTGAAAATCTGCCCGCTGAAACCACACAACGTGAGACATTTCGCAGTAAAGGGAAAAAGATTGTCTCAATATAGCCAAAAGGCAATATTTTTCGCATCATTATGATAGATTGTGAAGTAGTTAATTATGAGAGACATTGATCATGTCCGAACAGGAAAATGTAGGTAGCAAAGAGAGTGTGGTGATGAAGGTGCTCGTCATTGATGACGAAGACATATCTAGAACCATTAGTGCAGCTATTGTTGAAAAGGCAGGCTTTACTGCTATACCTTTTAGTGATGGCAATACTGCCTATGAGTACATCAAAACATGCAAAGAACCGTTTGCGATGGTTTTGGATTGGATGATGCCCGTTATTGACGGCATAACACTGTGCAAACTCGTACGCGATACAGTTTCTGAATACCATCCTTTTATTATTATGCTAACCCAAAATACGTCGATGGATGAGCATATCCTTGCACTCGAAAGTGGTGCGGATGATTACTTAGCTAAACCCGTTGAACCTAGAATTCTTGATATAAAATTGAAAGTAGCATTTCGCTCAATTCAAGAACAAAGATTTACTTTGGAGCTGCAAGCAAAGTTATCACGAGATGCAACTACAGATGAATTAACATCAATTTATAATCGACGATATGGCTTAATACAAATCCAAAAACAATTAAATAAGTTATCACGTCAAAGTAAAGAGTATGGCTCGCTTATTTTGATAGATATAGACCATTTTAAACGTTTCAATGACTCCTACGGACATAGTTGTGGTGACAATGTGTTAGTAGAGTTCACTAAGAATATTCTTAATTTTATTCGTCCCTACGATATATTTTGCCGCTATGGCGGAGAAGAATTTCTCCTATACTGTGAACTGAATATTATTGATGTTGAAATGTATATTGAGCGACTCAGACATAGGATCGAGTCGACTGAATTTAGCTTTGATGATCAGCCTATGCAAATAACCGCAAGCTTTGGTGCTGTGTGCTTTTCAGGTAGAGAAATCATGAATAAAAAATTAGAAGAGCTGATTATGATTGCTGATGAAGCGATGTATCAAGCAAAAGCGCAGGGCAGAAACCGAGCCGTTATGGCTGATCTCAAGCCTCAATACAATACTGCGAGTGATTATTGAAGCTGCAGATTGAATGCTTCTAAGCTGCTGCTACCTGTCTATGAATAGATTTTCCAGTCTAAGTATTACGTTTTTTGAGAAACCTGAACACTTGCCGAGAGAATAAAATCTCTAGCATAATTAACTGCCTAGGCCTCTTTTTCTGCTTATTATATAAATTTGCTTACCTGTTGAATGGTCGTTATAGTTCGTTACATTAATCACGGCATATCACAGAATATAATATGGTAGACGAAACCGATCAAAATAAAACATCTTCTCCGACTATAGCGCTTAGGTTATTCCTGTTTATTTTTTTCATTGGTCTGGCTTTCAGTTTAGCTATTGCATTATGGCAACACAAACAAAACGATTTACATTCAAAGCAACGGCTGAACGCGTTTACTAGTCAAATTAATACTAGTCTCAAAGAAAAAGTGACTCTTTATCAATATGGTCTTAGGGGGTTAAGGGGTCATATTGCTACATCCTATCCTGATAGACTAAGTAGAAAGAATTTTCTTATTTATAGCTACACGAGGGACTATAAAAAAGAATTTCCGGGTGCTCTTGGTTTCGGTTTCATTCGTCGTATTCCACAACATGACAGCGATGCCTTTATTACTGAGGCACAGCAAGATGATTGGCCTAATTTTGCTATTCGTGAGTTATCGCCGAATACTGGCGAGCGTTATGTAATCCAATACATATTTCCTCGAGAGGATAACAGTCTAGCTATTGGACTTGATATCGCAAGTGAAAAAAATAGAAAAACAGCAGCAAAAAATGCAATTTCTTCTGGCGACCCACAGCTATCAGGACCCATTACACTTGTACAAGCATCAGGGCTGCCCAAGCAATCATTCTTGTTTCTTATGCCTGTTTTTAAAACAGGCTACACACCAGATACGGTTCAACTGCGCCTACAAGAAGGCTTTGGATGGACTTATGCGCCTATTATATCCGAAGAGCTTTTAAACGAATTTCACATAGATGATAAATTGATGAGTGTAGTCATAACGGATATAACGCCAAACTCCGTACCGACAGTTTTTTATGATTCAGCTCAATCAAGTACCATTAAGTCTGTTCTATCTAGTACTCAAAATCTTACTGTATACGGTCGGCAGTGGAAGATAGACGTTAACGCAAACGCTAACTTTATCGAACACTTAAAGCAGCCATCAACGATAGTGATTTTTCTTGTCGGCATGTTAATAAGTACCCTAGTGAGTGCAATTACCTATGTCGTCACTGTAAATCGTTTTCGTAAAAAACAAGCACGTGACAATGCTGAATTATTGCTGCTCAATGGACAACTTCATATTGCATCAAATTTGGCAGGGCTTGGTATTTGGAGCTGGCATATACGTGACAATACCTTGCAGTGGAATGATCGCATGTTTGAGATTTATGAGCTGCCACTCACACTTAAAAATAACGGATTAGACTATAACCACTGGCTCATGTGTTTGCACCCAGAAGATAAAAAACTTACGGATAGTGCATTGCAAGGGTTAGTTGAAGGAACAAGTGACTATGATCTTACCTTCAGAATTATTCTTCCGGATCAGAGCGTGCGCTATATCAGAGCATCAGCCCAAGTTGAAAAAGATGCAAAAGGTAAACCGATTAACGTTACAGGAATGAATCTTGATATAACGCAACAACACAATTATCAGGCTTATATGCAAGCAGCCAAAGAACAAGCTGATGCTGCCAGTCAGGCCAAATCATCGTTTGTTGCTAATATGAGCCATGAAATAAGAACGCCAATGAATGCTGTTTTAGGTATGTTACAACTTATACAAAAGACATCGCTTACGCTAACGCAACAGGACTACATAGCAAAAGCCAGCTCAGCGGCTAAATCATTATTGCAATTACTAAATGATATTTTAGATTTCTCAAAAATAGATGCGGGTAAACTTTCCCTTGACGTCCATCCATTCGAGCTTGATAACTTATTGTCGGATGTCGCTACTATTATTGGT
>LAZR01002219.1_pt1 | contig 11479 bp, 12 predicted proteins | sample 329461 | NCBI WGS metagenome assembly LAZR01 (sample SAMN03002196, study PRJNA259156) | marine sediment metagenome | biome: sea floor; feature: Hydrothermal impacted sediments; material: marine sediment; isolation source: Loki non-amplified sample from Loki's castle hydrothermal vent sediment ...
GATTCTATACATTCACGGCGGCTCCTGGTTTGCCGGCAGCCCCAAAAGCCATCGAGCCATCACAGACCGCCTGTCGAGGTTGACCCACGCCTGCGTATTCGCAATTGATTACAGACTAATGCCGGAAAACCGCTATCTGGACGGTATTATCGACTGTCAGCAGGCTTACCACTGGATACTCGACAATGGCCCGGACGGACAAGCATCGGTTGAGTTTATGGTGATCGCCGGGGATTCCGCCGGCGGCAGTCATACCCTGGGGCTGATCGCCTGGATACGAGACCAGGGACTACAGCCACCGAATGCCGCAATCGCCCTGTCGCCCTCTACCGAGCTCATGTTGACGTCGCTGGGCAAGCGGCCAAACTTGAAAACCGATGCCATGCTGGGGCCAATGATTCAGAAGATGGCCCGGATACCCTTACCGTTGCTGTGGTGGGGGACGGTTTTGGGTTTTCGGGTCTTGCCGACCAGCCCGATTGCATCACCCTTGCGCGGAAATCTTCACAATCTCCCGCCTACGTTGATTCACGCCAGCGAATCGGAACTACTGCTGGAAAACGCTCAGCGGTATGTGGCAAAAGCGCAGGCGGCCGGCTCACCGGTGGAACTGAGAACCTGGCCAGATATGGTTCATGTCTGGCATCTGTTTACCCCACTTTTACCAGAGGCAGAAGAGGCGTTTGAACATATAGGAGAATTTCTGGCGCAGGTGGAGGCGCGTTCAACATGATAGGCTTGAACTGGCTGGCACCTTATGATTTTTCGCCAGCAACGATACTGGGCTACGTTCTCGTGCTGGGGTTCTATGGCTATGGGCTGCTGAAAATGCCGGAAGACAATCGGCCGGGCAGCGGACGGATACTGGTTTTCGTGGTGGGCGTGATGCTTTGCTACGGCGTTATGCAAACCCGATTTGATTACTACTCTCAATACATGTTCTTCATTCACCGTGGCCAGCACCTGATTCTTCACCACCTGGGGCCGCTCCTGATCGCACTCTCCAATCCTCTGCCGGTGATGCAGTTTCTCTACAGCCGGATCAAGCCCGGGATAAGGCGGGCACTGTCTCCCCTGGGCTGGATATACCGGTTCCTGCAACACCCTGCTGTTGCATCCTTCCTGTTCGTGGGGCTAATTTACTTCTGGCTGTGGCCGCCCATTCATTTTAATGCCATGCTCAGCCGTGACCTGTACTGGATCATGAACTGGAGCATGCTGCTGGATGGCCTGCTGTTCTGGTGGCTTATCCTGGATCCGCGTTCACCGGTATCCGGTAATGCCCTGGGATACGGCAAGCGAATCCTGCTGCTGGCCCTGGTGGCGGTTCCGCAGATAATTCTGGGCGCTACCATCGTTTTCTCCCAGGGCATGGTTTATGACGTTTACGAAGTGTGTGGCCGTGCTTGGCCAATGGCACCGGAGACGGACCAACTCTTGGGCGGGCTGATCACCTGGATCCCTCCGGCCATGATGAGCATTCTCGGCATTCTGATCATTCTTCGCCGCGCCATGCGGGAAGACGGTAAGGCATTCCCATATTCCGAAAAATTGAAGGCAACCCATTCATGAATAATCCGTTCCGTTCGCGCCTTTCAGGAAGGCTGTCGATCATTGTTGTGGCTATGACAACGGTCATTCTGGCTGGTTGTTTTGGCGACGCCAAGTCCTGGCGCAGCAAGGACATCACCGGCCTGATGCCGGAACTGGCCTTCGAACTGACGGATGCCTCCGGCGATACCGTGACGGCTGATAAAACGGACGGAGAGATCCGGATGTTGTTCTTCGGCTTCACCTCCTGCCCCGACGTCTGTCCCGCAACCCTCCGGAAGTTGTCTCGCGCTGTGAGCGGCATGCCTGATCAATGGCAGAATGACACCCGGATTATTTTCGTCAGCGTTGATCCTCAAAGGGACACACCGGAACGGATTAAAAGCTATGTGGATTTCTTCAGCGACAGAGCCATCGGCCTCACCGGTGAAGAAAAAGCACTGAGGGCGCTGAGTAAACGCTATCGCACCACCTTTGGCTACGACGATCCTGACGCGGAGGGCAATTACAACGTGTCGCACAGTGGCGCCGTCTATGTATTCGACCGAAAGGGAAACGCTCGCCTTCTGTTTCGACCTGACCTGACGATCGAAGACATCAGGACAGATCTGGTTGCGCTGGCTCAGGAAAGCGGAGCGTGACGTAGAGGTCCTGCAACCTATATCCAGTGCCGGCGCCTGAAGAACCAGAGCAGCCCCAGAACCGTTATGATCATGACGCCCCAGACCATCGGGTAACCGTAATACCAGCGCAGTTCCGGCATGGACCAGGGGCTGCCCGGGTGGTTAAAATTCATGCCGTAGACACCCACCACAAACGTCAACGGAATGAAGATGGTTGCGATAATCGTCAACACCCTCATCGTTTCATTGGTGCGCTGGCTGATGCTGGAGAGGTAGATATCCAGCATACTGGTGGTCATTTCGCGGAAGCTTTCCAATAATTCGATAATCTGGATGCTGTGGTCGTAACAGTCCCGGAAATACACCAGCGTGTCTGCCAGAATCAACTCGTCTTCGCCCCGCATCAACGTCGTGATCAGCTCTCGCTGCGGCCAGAGCACCCGGCGGAGGATCAGTAACTCCCGTTTCAGTTCATGCAACGACGACAGCGTTTTCTGATCCGGGCGCTCCAGCAACTCCTCTTCAAGCGTTTCAAGCTGGCCTCCGAATTGTTCCAATACCGGAAAACCGGCGTCGACAATGAAATCCATCAGGGCATAAAGCAGATAATCGATGCCTCGGTCGGCGAAGCGTCGGTTGCTGGACTGTCGCATGCGCTTGCGCACGGGCTCAAAAGGGTCTTCCGCCAGAGGGCAAAAACAGATCACATAGTCCTTTCCGACAAACAGGCTGACCTGGACCAACTCCAGATTCTGCCCATCGTAAACAGGCAGTGCAGCGATGATGAATATCTGGTTGTCGTAAAGCTCGATTTTGGGGCGCTGGCCGCTGTTTATGATGTCTTCCAGCGCCAGATCGTGAAGATCGAACAGCTCACCAAAATTTCGAAGCGTGTCCGGATCAATATGCCCGTTCACCTGAATCCAGGTTTTGGTCTCACGGGCAAGGAAGGGTTCGCAATCGCGCGCCGAATCGAGGCGGTGCTCCTCAACCGAGGACGCCGTGTAATCGATCAACTTTATAGAAACCGGCGTTACAGGCTTCTGAATAGCCACCAGAGTTCCGGGTGCCGTGCCTGGGCTGTGGTAATGTTTGTTGAAATAAGCCATAAATCGTTCTCATTGGCGACGCTAACGTCGGTGGACGCAGATTCGGCGGCGCTTTTGCCCAGCAATGAGCCCGGCAATCAGCCCAGCAATCGCTCTTTGGCTTCGTTAACACGGGCGGCCAGGTAGTTACTCCCGCCACGGTCCGGGTGTATTTTCTGCATCACCCGACGGTGGGCCTGGATAATCTCATCCCGGCTGGCGCCAGCCTCCAACCCCAGAACATCCAGGGCTTCGCTCTCGGTCAAAGCGCCGCCACCACCCGAATGTTCAGGTTCAGGGTCTTGTGCACTGCCATCGCCAGACGGGTCGTCGGTGCGCCAGGAATCGCCGAAACGGCGATCCAGATAGGTTTCCAGAAGCCGTGCGGAATCGTCATCGTGGGCCCGGCAATACTGCAATAGCTCGATGAATTCACCTTCTCCCAGATCGGCCAGTACTCGCCCGGCCATGGGGCCTTGCAACACCTCACCGCTCATGGTTTCGGAGTCGTGGTCGAGGGTCATGTCGAGGATATCGCTGGAAACATGAGATTGGTTACCCGGTTTCGCCTTCGCCGCTCCGCCGCCTGAGCCCAAGATGCGCCCCGACAGTATAGAGGGCAGCAGCCGGCGCAACAGTGGGAAAAGAAAAGCCAACAGGCCAAACACCAAGTACAGGCGCCCAGTCAAAGCCAGCAGGGCCAACATCAGAATACCAGCAGCTAACACCAGCTTGAGAATGGCCGCCTTGCGTTGGCTGGGCGGTTGGTTGCGTAGCCAGACCCACGCAAAAAACGCCATTACGATGATCAGAAGCGTTAGTGGCACTCGGATGCTCCGGGCCAAATGGCCCACCGGTTGATTGGAATAAGCGCTACCTGATCTGTTGAGTCAAACGCTTGACCTCCGGCGAGCTGCCACTGGAATAGTCTTGCAGTGCCTTGGCTCCTCCGGAAGCATAGACCGCAACGGCAGCCATAAGATCCTTCAACATTTGAGGGCTGTTACGATCAAAAGGTGCATAGGCGCCTCCAGACAGTTTGCTAACCTGCTGGAACACCGCACGGGCATGCGCATCGGCACCCTCTTGGAACATAAACACCGGGGTTCGCAGCATGCCCAGTTCCCCGGCAATGTGGCAAAGTTCGTCCACAGCTTCCTCACAACAATCGCCGATAAACACCACGGCCTTGACCGTCTTTGCCCGGGTTTCTTTCCTGGCGTGCGCCAACACGCGGCTAATCTGGGTGCGCCCGCCGAGGCAGGAAACTCCGTTCATCAGGTTAAGCAGCTGGCCGGTCTCACCGACAAACTCCGTGGCCTTGAATTCCCCAAAGCCGCGGTAGTAGCAAAGCTGAATCACCAGGCCGCCCAAATCCCTGGTCGCCAGAAAAAGCTCACTCTGCAGGTGGCAAGCCTGATCCCAGGTGGCACCCCGGCTGGCGGTAGCATCCAGAGCAAAAATCAGCCGGCCCGGCCCTCCACCCTGTTTAGGCATGTTGCGGACTTGATGGATAAACTGGTCAATCGACTGTTTATCGGATTTGTTACGGAGCTCTTTATCGGACATAGGCTTTTACCCGCCGCTTCACTCTGCCAATGTGGTACTTCAAGCTTAGGGTAAAGGCTACGCAATTCACAGGCCCGGCGGCGCGATACACCCGGACTTTGTGGGCATTACAGTTTTGCCAATGCCTCAGTGACTGGCGTACTGCCGGACACCACATAGAAAACACGATTGTCTGCCGTCGTCGTATCCAGCGCCGCCAGCAGAACGCGGGCAACATCCTGCCTTGGTATTTTACCTGTATGTTCGTGCCCCGTGCTGACGGCGACCTTGCCCGTACCCTCATCATTCGTGAGTTGCCCCGGGCGAACAATGGTGTAATTCAAACCGCTGCTTTTCAGATGCTCATCGGCGTTGTGCTTGGCTTGCAAGTAATGACGAAGTTTTTCTGGCCCGTTATCAGGCTCCTCGGCACCCACGCTGCTCACAATAATAAAACGCTCTATGCCCATGGCCTTCGCGCTGTCAATCAGCCGGATAGCACCGTCCTGATCCACCTGTGTCGTTTTATCCGGCCCGGTATCAGGGCCGGAGCCAGCGGCGAAGACAACAACATCGCAACCCTTCATCGCGTCACTGCAATCTTTTTCCAAGTCTCCCAAAACGACTTCATCGGCGCCCAACTTTTGCAATTCCGGCCCCTGCTCCGAGTGCCGGACCATGGCTCGTGTCTGGTGATCGCTGTCGGCCAATTCCCGCAAAAAGTGTTGGCCTATCTGTCCGTTAGCACCTGCAATGAAAACATTCATGGCGAATCTCCTGATTGGGCATTCCTGCTGGTTACGATATATAGATCAGTGCGCGGTATGCTCAATTCAACCCACGCACTCTTAATTTATACCAGCCCGTGCCAAAGCAGTTGCAGCGAGATCCTATTTTAACGACAAAAAAGCGCGGCACCGTCAATGATCCATACACGCCTGGTAATCTCATCTTGCGCGAGGCGCTGCTGAAGTCATGCCAGGAGGGCGAGGCCCGACATGGCCCGAGTTTTCGAGGCGCTAGCTCCAGCCACGCTCCTCCCCTCCCACTTATTGCTACTATCTGGTTTCTACCAGATAGGGCTCTATTGCCTTGTCGAGGTCCTGCGAAGGGGACTTAATTACCAGTCTATCTGAAACGATCTCGTGGACGACCATTAGCGATAACGCTTTGTGGCCAAGAACGTGCACCATTACACGGTTGCCTAGATTATCCCTCGTCGTAGTTGCCATTTGGTTGCTTCCACTCGGTGTGAGTTTCAGCCAGATAGCTCCATCAGAGAGGATGGCGGCCTCAATCGCGTCTCCAGTCAAGTCGATGGACGCGGCATTGCTCTCTTGAGCATGCACTTGTAGCGACTGAGTGCTACACGCCATTCCGATAATTGCAAGCGTAAAAACCAGCAGTCTTAATAGCATGGGTTCTGCGGCATCCCCTCAGTCCAGGTTGATTCAACATCGTATGAGACTACGAATGCATCGGAATTTGTCGACACCTCGAAATCCCATCCCATTGGCTCTTCCCCAAAGGCTACAAACGTGAAAGTAACACTCTGCTGAGGCAGAATGATTGACTCCCTCGTTTGTCCAAACGGCGATGCATCCTTGACAGAAATGATAGTGCCAAGGATATCTTGGTTGGTGAATGTCAGTTTGACCGCCTGGCCAAATGATCCACTGATTGTCGATGCTCCAGTCAACGCACCACCTTGTCCCCCGACGGGCACAAATTGGTCTGTACGGACAACTTGCACAGCGTCGACGGCCAGGGCAAAGTCTACTATTGTACCCCCAACATCTTGTACCTCGTATGCTAATTGAACCGTCTGACCCACGAGCCCAGAAAGGTCGGTGTTGTAACTGATCTCAGGCGTAGCTCCGTTGTATCCAACTAAACCTGATGACCAGGACGAGCTGTTGACGTTGCCGCTGGCTATAATTTCGACCTTACCTGGTGCAGTCAATCGGGCAAGATAGGTGTCGTTGTACTCTGTACCGAAGTATTGCGGCCATTCATTAGAAAGAAACCGAATACGGCCAGAAACTTGCTCATAAGCACGTGGGACAACAAATACATGGCTCAAGGTGCCCTTGGCTGATTGGGAGCCCGCATTGCTGACAACCACGGCTTGGTCACGACGGTAGTGCAACCATTTCCAATGTTCAAAAGGGTGTTAACGTTACACTGACATTCCCGGCATCGCGGCCAGATTGAAGGTTTCTTATATGAATAACGCCAGATCTTCATTTTTCTTTTTAAGCGGGCTCGTGGTTTTACCCTTCACAACACCTGCCCAAGGCCAATCGGTAGCTGACATTGTCGTCACCGCTCCGGTAATGGAACGCACTCTCTATGAAACACCGGCTGCCATGTCGGTGATCCGGCAAGAACCTGTTCGAGAAGGCCAACCCCGGCTAAAGCTGGATGAAACCTTAGGCCAGGTTCCCGGTATATTCCTGCAAAATTCCGAGAACTTTGCCCAGGGCGAGCGCATAGCCATTCGCGGATTTGGCGCGCGGGCGCCTTTCGGCGTTCGCGGTGTGACCGTTGTGGTAGACGGCATTCCTTACACCTTGCCCGATGGCCAGGCGCAATTGGATGCTATTGATCTGGACAGCGCAGAGCGCATCGAAGTCATCCGGGGGCCGGCTTCTGTTCTTTACGGTAACGCCGCAGGGGGCGTGATTAGCGTAACCACGGCGGATGGTCGCCGTGGCCCCGATCACACATCGGTTCGTGTTACCGGAGGCAGCAATAACCTCAGCAAAATCGCCGTAAGCAACAGCAGCAGCGATGGACCCTGGTCTCACAGCGTAAGTGCCTCGGCCCTCAACTACGAGGGGTATCGTGATCAGGCCCGCGTCGAAAAATACCTGTTTAATAGCAAGCTGCGCAGGGAGCTTTCGAATGATCGTTCAGTGACCGCCATTATTAATCTTTTGCAGAACCCTCGATCGGAAGATCCCGGAGCACTGACCGCAGAGCAAGTGGCCGCCGACAGGTCACAGGCGGGAAAATTTACGCAAGAATATGACACCGGGCAAACGGTGGATCAGCAGGTACTTGGCCTGCAATACCAGGATCTTTCCGCAGGGCCGGGCGAGTTCCGCGCAAAAACTTTCTACCTGCGCAGGAACTTTCAGCAGCAACTCCCGTACCCCGGCGACAGTCGTATAGACTATAACCGCGACTATTTCGGGGCCAATGCCGATTATCGCCAGTCATTTGAGCTTGCAGGACTGCCATTTCGCTATGTTGCTGGTGTAGAAGCTCGTGAGCAGCGGGATGACCGCATCCGGCGGGAAGTGAGTTTCAACGGTAATTTGCAAGGACTAACGGCCGACGAGCTGCAAACTGCCACCGCTCTGGGTGTCTTCACGCAGGGCGATCTTCATTTGACGGATCAGGTGGTTCTGTCTCTTGGCGGTCGCTTCGACCGGGTTCGCTTGAAGGTGAACGATGATTTTGCGCAGGATGGAGACCAAAGTGGAAGCCGTGCTTTCCGGGAATGGAGCGGTTCCGCAGGCTTGAGTTATCACTATCGGCCATCCCATCAAGCCTTCGCCAACATCAGTACCGCCTTCGAAACGCCGACCTTTTCGGAATTTGCCAACCCGGTGGGGGTCGGTGGCTTCAACCCGGAGATCGAACCCCAGAAATCACTGAATCACGAACTCGGATTGCGCGGCGAATGGAACAACGGCATTGATTACGACGTCACGCTGTTCCTGGTGGATGTTCGCGATGAACTTGTTCCCTATGAGTTATCCGGCGCAAGCGGCAGAACGTTTTACAGGAACGCTGGCGATACAACACGCAAGGGCTTGGAGACCGCGATCGGCTGGCTGTTTGCGCCTAGCTGGCGCATCGACAGCGCACTGACGCTCGCCAGATACACCTTTGACAACTACCGGGCAGACGGCAACCGATACGATGGTAATCGATTGCCAGGCCTGCCAGAGCAGACCTGGAGCAATCGCCTGCAATGGCACGGCCTTGGCGGCACCTTCGCCGCCTTGGAAACCCGTTACGTGGGCGATATGGTTGCAGACGACGCCAACGACGTAAACGTAGACGACTACTGGTTAGTCAACCTGCGCGGTGGCAACACCTTGTACGCTGGTCGGAACCTTCTTCTGAAAGGCTTCGCGGGTGTTCGCAACCTTACCGACAAAAACCACTTCGCAAATGTGCGTATTAACGCCAGCAATGACCGTTACTTTGAGCCTGCAGCCGGCCGCACCTGGTACGCAGGGCTCGAATTCGTGTTTTGATGTCCATTTTGTCAGCATCGCACCGAGCCTCAATAGGAGGCTAATCTGTTAACATGGTTTAAATTCCTAACCAAGAGTTGAAACGTTATGGATGCAACCAAGTTTTACATTAATGGGAAATGGGTCACACCTGAGGGAAACCAGCGTCTGGAGGTGATTAACCCTTCTGACGAGAAAGGGTTCTCCACCATCACTCTGGGTTCACAGGCTGACACAGATAACGCTGTCAGCGCGGCAAAAAAGGCGTTCCCCGCCTGGTCGGCGTCTACCAAAGAGCAACGCACTGAATTGTTGGAGCGGTTGTTCGAAACCTACAAAGCGCGTGCCGAAGAAATGGCACAAACCATCAGCCAGGAAATGGGCGCGCCGATTGATCTTGCAAGAAGCGCACAGGTTGGCGCCGGTGCTGCACACCTGAAAACCACCCTTCGCGCCCTTAAATCGTTCAACTTTGAACACCCGCTGGGTGATCACGCACCTGACAACATCATCCTCCACGAGCCTGTCGGTGTTTGCGCACTGATAACGCCCTGGAACTGGCCAATGAACCAAGTGATGCTGAAGGTCGCTCCGGCGTTAGCGGCGGGCTGCACAGTGGTTCTCAAACCCTCGGAAATCTCGCCTTTGTCCGCCATGCTTTTGGCAGACATGATTGATAGCTCGGGTTTCCCTGCCGGGGTTTTCAACCTGATCAATGGCGATGGTGAAGGCGTTGGCTCGCAACTCTCGAAGCATCCAGACGTCGATCTGGTCAGCTTTACGGGCTCCACCCGTGCCGGTAAAGCCATCACAATCGCCGCGGCCGACACCATGAAGCGAGTCGGACTGGAATTGGGCGGCAAAGGCGCCAATATTATCTTTGCAGATGCCGATGAAAAAGCCGTCACCCGTGGCGTTCGACACTGCTTCGCCAACTCAGGCCAGTCCTGTAACGCACCCACGCGGATGCTGGTGGAAAAGTCTGTTTACAAGCAGGCCGTTGAGACCGCAGCGTTGATTGCCAGCAAGACCGATGTGGGCCAAGCCGGCAACGAAGGCCGGCATATCGGGCCGGTGGTCTCCGAGCAACAGTTCCAGAAAGTTCAGGCGCTGATCAAAAAAGGTATAGCCGAAGGTGCCACGCTGGTCGCTGGCGGTGAAGGACGACCAGAAGGTTTTGACACGGGATATTTTGTGAAACCAACCGTTTTCGCGGATGTTACGCCTGACATGACCATCTGGAGCGAAGAAATCTTCGGGCCGGTTCTTGCCATCACGCCGTTTGAAACCGAAGAAGAGGCGGTTGCGCTGGCGAACGATACCCTTTACGGGCTTACCAACTACATTCAGACCAGCGACAAGGAAAGAGCCCGCAGGCTCGCCAAACAGGTTCGGTCAGGCATGGTAGAAACCAATGGACAGTCCGGATCGGCGGGTTTCCCGTTCGGTGGTATGAAGCAATCGGGTAATGGCAGCCGTGAAGGCGGTGTATGGGGGCTGGAGGAATTTCTGGAAGTTAAATCCGTCACCGATTGGTAACGCGGATTCCGGTAAATTTCTGTCAGTGACGGCAAAGCCGAAGCGAGATCTGATCGCTTCGGCTTTGCTACTTAAAGCGCCTATTATTTTACCGGCGCGTTAAGTACGGTCAGCACCTCTTCCAGTTCCGATATCATCTGGCGGATCAGTTGCTTGTACTGAGTGGTGTCATCTTTCACTTCGTGGCTGCTGAGCTTCTGCTTGGCGCCACCAATCGTGTAACCCTGCTCGTACAGTAAACTTCGAATCTGGCGGATGGTAATAACATCAGCGCGCTGGTAATACCGGCGATTACCCCGGCGTTTAACAGGCGATAGTTGCGGGAATTCCTGCTCCCAATAGCGCAGAACGTGAGCTTTGACAGCACACAGATCTGCCACTTCACCTATCGTAAAGTAGCGCTTTCCCGGAATGGCAGGAAGTTCGTTGTTATGACTCGGTTCCAACATACGTTTCTACTTTCTGTTTCAGTTTCTGTCCCGGACGGAACGTAACAACACGCCGTGCGCTTATCGGAATTTCTTCACCGGTTTTCGGGTTTCGCCCAGGGCGCTGCTTTTTATCGCGCAGGTCAAAATTACCGAAACCCGACAGTTTTACCTGTTCGTTGTGGCTAAGTGCGGCTCTGATCTCATCAAAGAAAGCTTCCACCATTTCCTTGGCTTCGCGTTTGTTCAGGCCCAATTCCTCATACAAGCGCTCTGCCATTTCCGCTTTCGTCAAAGCCGCCATCTTTCAACTCCTCAGTATTGCGCCCAACTCTTCTTTCAATGCGTCGATGACACCGTTGAAGAGCGAATGCACCTCATCTTCATTCAGCGTACGCTCAGGATGCTGCCAAAACAGGCTCAACGCCAGGCTACGATTACCCTCGCCC
>LAZR01002220.1_pt1 | contig 11476 bp, 7 predicted proteins | sample 329461 | NCBI WGS metagenome assembly LAZR01 (sample SAMN03002196, study PRJNA259156) | marine sediment metagenome | biome: sea floor; feature: Hydrothermal impacted sediments; material: marine sediment; isolation source: Loki non-amplified sample from Loki's castle hydrothermal vent sediment ...
CTTCGATGTGGTCCGCGAGGTAGTCAGCGAGTATTTCTTGGCGATTGTTTTTCAAAGTGTTGAGGTTGGCCAGCGAACTGACGAGCTGGTGATGAACGGCTTCGCGATAAGTTAAGATGTGTCCGGTTTCCTGCTTGTACGCCGCGCTGGAGACACCGGCTTGCTCGTAGAGAAGCCCGGCGCCGCCGCTGTAGTTGATCCAGGAGGCGTTGTAAATTGGCGCAAATTCTGTGTTCCAATCCTTGGCATAATAGCTCCAGCCGTGGGCGTCGAAGGTGGCGGCCTGGTCGAAACCGAATTGTTCTCGCCAGTATAAGTTTTTCTTTGGAAACAGGGGGTTCAGGGGTTGGCGCGGGGGATCCATCAGGTAGGTTTCCAGCGAACCCATCTCGTGGGAGTCGACCATGAAATGGGGCTTCCACTCGGTGATGACTTTCATGCGGGCTTGATTCTCGAGGGTCACTAGAGATGCCATATCGCGATTCATGTCGAATCGATAGTGATTGGTTCTGCCGTTTATGGCATTGTGCTGTATGTGTTGGCCGTCGGGGCTGGAAATCACCCCGGTGCGCTGTTCGATGGAGGCCAAATGGCGCTCGTGTCCGTCGGGGTTCTGTAGGGGATCGATGATGGTAACGACTTGATCCAGGAGGGATTTCGTTCGGTCGTCGGTTCCGGCCACGAGCTGATAGGCAAGTTGCATGGCCGCGTCGGTGCTGGAAAGTTCGTCGCCGTGGATGCTGTATGTCATGATCGCCGTTGCCGGATGGCTCTGGAGGAGTTTTTTCCCGGCCCCGGGATTTGGGAGTTTTCGCGGGTCGGCGAGTTTTGCGTTGCCGGCTTTGATTTGCTCCAGGCGCTGGTGGTTTTTGGGGCTGGTAATGATCAAGTGGACCAGCGTTCGACCCTCGTGGGACTTGCCAAAGGGATTCATTGTGATGCGGTCCGAGGAAGCCGCCAACACCTCGAGATAACGCATCAGCGGATCGTATCGAACAGCCTTCTCACCCACTTCATACCCGATGATGGAAGACGGCGGGGGGATCTTTGGGTTTATTGTCGCTGGATCCACAAAGGGAATGAGGGATTGAGGTCTTTCTTCAGCCTCCGCGGCGCTTAACGCTCCACATCCGCACAACAGAATAAAGCTCAAACTCATTGCCAGAATTTCGGTCGCTGAAGAGCGGCGACTCTGGTGTTTTGATCGCAAATGTATCGCACTTGTTTTCATAACAATACCTCTCATTTAAATATCAAAAGTAAAATATGAAATTCAACAGATTCGCGTGTCGGATAAATTGTGTTGTTGTTTTGAATGTTTGTCAACTATTAATTGCGAGTTCATTCTGCGATTATAAATTGTTGGTTGAATATTGCGGTTCCGTAGGGCATGATTTCCGACGATCGAATGGTTTTTTTGGAGCTGTAAGCTCGGCCGCCTATTGGCATGGAGCGCGCCCATCCAAATAAGAAAGGAACATCGCAGTAGGGATCATGTCATCTTTCTTTCCTATGTTAAAGTCCAAGAACATTTCTCTCACTCTTAAAAGGAACATCTCCCGGATCAGGTTCATCAAACTCACGGGCAAATTTATGTCCGGAAAAAACTGCGCTGGCAATTGTGCCCGGTGCAAGACAATCACCTATGCGGACTAACGATTTAATACCGGCAGCAGATAATGCATCGGCCTGAGATTCCAATTCATAATACAAGTCATCGTTCGGAACCCGTGCCGTAATCATGACAAGGCCGTCAACCTGCATTTCTTCTTCACTCCCAGTGTAAACACATTCAAGGGTAACTCTGTTTCCATCAAATGCCTTAAGGTTTCGTGATGGAATGATGTTAATACCCAGATTAATCAATCTTGCCTGAATTCTCTCTTGTTCGACTGTATGCCGTGTCCATGCTGCAGCATTACTGTTTGTTGATACAAAATCAACCCGGCATCCCTGTTCTATCAGTTTTTCAGCTATCACACTTCCCATGTAATAATGATCGTCATCAAAAATCATCACGCTGCCGGCCGGATAATGACCATCAATAATATCATCGGGCGTATAAATCCCGTTACTTGATAGTGGCGGATATATGGGCCGGCTATTATATAAACCGAAACCATCCTTGCGCCATGAGGCTCCGGTTGCAATAACAACATGTGGCGAACCCATTTCCAGAATGTCATCTACGGTTGTCTTGCTTTCACGATACACCTCAACATTATTTAGTTTCTCAAGCTGCACTATTCGATATTCATATACCCTGTTCCATTCACTGAGTGTCGGCAGCATTGATTCTGTCGAAACCCGGCCGCCCAGTTCGCGCCTCGCCTCCGCCAGGTAAACATGATACCCGCGTTTTCCCAATGAAACAGCCGCTTCCATACCGGCAGGTCCGGCACCTACAATCAAAATCTCGTCATCTGATTTTTTTGGGCCTATTTTTTCAGGATGCCAGTCCCGGCGCCACTCTTCACCCATTGTCGGATTTTGTGTACATCGAATGGGTGCACCGCGATTATCATGTGCATAACAGATATTACACCCGATACATTCCCTGATTTCATCCTCCCGTCCCTCATTGATTTTGTTGGGCAGAAACGGGTCGGCAATGGATGGACGTGCAGCACCGATCAGGTCCACGATACCGCTTTTCACCTGTGCCACCATTGTATTCGGTGATGTAAACCGTCCGACACACACAACAGGTTTTGAAGTAATGGATTTGACATATGAAACATAATTTTCAAGTGAAGCTTCCTTAACAAAACGGGAAGCTCCCATTTCTAAGGAATAGTCACTCACTGTCAGATCCCAAAGATCCGGCAACTCTGCCAAAATACTCAGCATCTCCTTCTGTTCCTCGACCTGTGGCACGCTCCCATCACGTATTGCATTAGCCCTGGCATAACCGTCATCGGCACAAAAGCGCACAACAACTGCACATGTGTCACCAACCGCATTTTTGGCCTCTTCAATCAACTCTCGGAGCAAGCGCACCCTGTTTTCAACTGATCCGCCATACTCATCTGACCGAAAGTTCCTCTTAGAGGATAAGAAGCTTTGAATCAGAAAGTCATGCGTTGCATATACACAAATGATATCAAAACCAGCCGCTTTGGCTCGTCTGGCCGCTGCCACATGCCATCTCCGGATCTCTTTAATATCAGATTTATTAACAATCCGACTTTGAACAGGATCATTATATACAGCACGTCCGCTCTCTGCGCCCATAGGGGCTTCACGTGAATGCAAATTGGCAACCGAAGCGCCACCATGCCACAATTGAATTCCTGCCAGCGCCCCGTGTTCGTGTACTTTTTCAACCATCAAGGCGTGCGCAGCAATATCTGCATCATCCCAGATTCTTCCATGAGGGTACGGCGTATCATCTGATGTTGGATGAATGGAGCAGTATTCGGTATGGACCACGCCCCATCCGCCTTCTGCCTTCATTCCCCGCATGCCAGCAAGTGTATTGGGCATTTTATATCCCATACCGGAACAGTGAGGTACCTGGTAAAACCTGTTTTTAGTCGTAACCGGACCAATTCTTACCGGTTCAAATAGAATATCAAAGTATGGGTTTCGTGCCATGATCACTCCTTATGGTTTAATTTTATAGTTCGACCAGATCGCATCAGGACCCGGTACACCGGCCAGGATATCGCCACAAAAATCGCGGCGTAAGCGGCGGTGTCTATTTCGACACCTACCTGGAACAGGGCGATAAGTATCCAACCGAAAAGACATGTATATGTGCTCCAGGGGTAACCCCAGGCCCGGTACGGGCGGTCAGTGTCCGGCTGGCGCGAACGCAGGATGATGACTCCCGCGATCAGCAATACATATAAGAACAGGTAAAAAAATACGGAAAGGTGCAGCAGGAAATGGAATCCACCGATTATGATCAGGCCGACCGAAAGCCCCCAGGACAGCAGCACCGCAAAGATCGGATTGCCACCTTTTGAGATTTCCCCTGCGCGCCTGACGAACAGGCCATCGACCGCCAGTGCCTGGATAATTCGGGGCGTGGCCATGTACAGCAGGTTCTGGTAGGCCAGCAACATGATTATTGCCGCCACCAGTACGATGGTTGACGCGAGCGGGGAGATGACCATCTCCAGGGCGCCGGCCAATGCCAGTTCGTTGCCAGCCAGGCTGGCCAGAGGTACCTTCCAGGCCAACGCCGCAGCCAGGAATACATAGAGCACAATGACAATGATCGTACCCTTGATACAGGCGCGCGCCACAGCTCCACCGCCGCCTTTGATTTCACCGCTGAAATAGGCAGCATAATACCAGCCGTCGTAAGTATAAATGATGGATGCGATGACGAGGCTCCAGGCACCGAGTCCGTTAGCCGCATGGGGAACCAAAGCCGTACCACTGCTCACCGCCGACTCTGCGAATACCAGCGCCAGTGTGAAGCCGACAACGATCAGTGCCAAGGCGGCAGCAGCGATCTGCTGGATTTTCGCGCTCAGGGCAACGCTCCGTAATTGCAGCGCCGCGAACACCGAGGACACCATGATTGCCAGTGGTGTTTTCCATTGACCCGCTGCTGGAATTAACAATGCGGCAAATTCAGTGACCACGACTGCCTTGAAGGCTATGTCAGCGACAAAGGTCAACCAGTCGACCCAGCCAATGACGAAACCAGGGAACGGCCCGTAGGCACGCCGCACCAGGGGGTAGGCCCCCCCAGATCGCGGCGTCATACCCACCAGTTCGGCTACCACTGCCGCGCTCAATAGTATGAACAGGCCGCCCAATACCCAGAGGGACACAAACATCAAAGGATCGGGAACAACCGCTGCAACTTCCCCGGGCGTGCGTAAGATACCCAGCCCAATGATGCCACCGACGATGACCGCCAATGTGAATCTGCTGCTTAGTACGCGCCTCGGGTGGTGCTGTGTGTCACTGGTGCTCATCTAAAAACCCCTGAGGCTTGAAATTTGGAAATCATAAATTCCAGACATTTCCCTAACAAAGTCTTCTTTGGTCTCATAGGAAAAAAATAATAAAGCAGTCGCCGCCTTTTTATATATACTCAATCCATGATGAGAGTCAAGGAACTCATATGGGGAAAGTTATTTTCCGAAATCTTTTGTTGTCAGAATTGACCTTCCGTCGTCAACATCTGATTACATCCTTACAAAAATTGCCTGGCTTATGGTTAAGATTTCCAAGGCTTAAAGGGTCTTTGAGGCTCTTTTTTGTACCTGGTCCATTTTGTGAATCATCCTCCCTTCCATGGCAGGGATGTACAGACAGCGTCATCCAGAACACACTGTTTTTTATCGGGTGTTTTTTCACTATTTCGAGCTGACCTTTGAAGCCGAACGGCCGCCTCCACCTCGTGTTGTTCAGCAGGATCTCCTGATAGCAGCCGAGGAGAGTGGGGAGTATTTCTGAGGGCTTTTTTGGTTATCCTCTGTCTATTGGAGGGCCGAGTCTATATTGAACTTGACGGCTTGGAGATCTCGGGGAATTTGTGTCGCTTTTTGAGTCATTGACCTCGTCGGTTTCAGTGTGATAACCTCATTCTAGGATGTCAGTAGGTGGAAATTTGGAAAAATTATGAGAGATTTGCAGTAAGCCCAAAAACGAAATTCTTATCTTTAATATTATAAAATAAAATTTTGTCAATAAGAAAACATAAAAAACATAGGGGCCAGGTCTTCATTCTTGACACAAGGAATTTGGGGTCGGATCTCGTTTAAACAAATAGAAGCATGAAAATATGGGAGTAGGGTAATAATACCTGCTCCTTTTTTTATTGCGTATACCTGAATATGGTTTTAAAATTTGATCAAAACAGCTTATATGAGACAAACTCTGTTAAATAATTCTACGCATTTAAGCGTGACAAAAAGAGCGTTTTAAATATTAAATTAAAAATAAAGGGAGATGCTAATGGCTGAAGTAATTGGCATAAGTGCAGGAAGAAAAAATAAAGTCACTGAATCATTAGTCAGGGCCATTCTTGAGGGATCAGGCAGGGAATATGAATTTGTCAGTCTTTCAGGAAAACTGATCAGGCCCTGCGAAGCATGTAATGGGTGTGTGAAAAATAACCGGTGCATTCTTGATGATGATTTCCAGGAAGTGATGGAAAAATGCTATCAGGCTGAAGCAATTGTATTTGGCGCGCCAAACTACTGGGATCATATGAATGCAAAGGGCCAGGCTTTCTGGGAACGAGTCTGTTTTTCAGGCCGTCACAATTCTCTATTTCCCCTGGAAGGAAAGATGGGGGTTATTGCTGCTGTGGCAGGCACGGGCAATGGTGAACCTGTTGTCGATGATATTGAAACATATTTTGAAGATGCCAGAATGCATACTGTTAAAGAAATATCAGTTCAGGGAGAATATGCCTGCTTTTCATGCGGACATGGCAACCACTGCCCTGTTGGCGGCTTTGTGGATATGTTTCCCCTGGGTACAAAAATAAAACCGGAAATCATCCCCTCACTTACAAATCAATATCCCGAAAACCCGGATTTGCCGCATGAGGAACGTAACCTGATAAAAGATGCCAGAGAAACAGGAAAAATTTTAAGTAAAGTAATGGATACACGGAAAGCAAAGCTTAAAGGATTTAAGAACAAAAAAAGCACTAAGAAATAATTTTAACAGATAAAAAAATGTATAACGAAAACAAAATTAAATTATTAAAATCCATATCCGGTATAGCAATCGGAATACTGCTGATTCTTGTAACAGGTTTCAATATACCGGTTATAGACAGTTTTGCTGACTCCTACTTTGATATAGCTATAAAAAAGGCAGGTGTTTCATATGCAGCCTGCAGACTGGTTAACGCGGGAGTTTCGGTTGTAAAAGATTCAGATATAGAGCTCAATCCGGCAGGTGTGGGAGTTTTTCTGGCAGTAGGGAAGGTATTAGATCCTGTTGATGACATGACCGATAAAGCTGGGGTTGGTTCTTCTCAGCCTCCTATCATTGAAGGAGAATATCATCTCCCTTCCAAAGGTTGAGCTGGGATTAGGTTGGGTCAGGGTGATCCGCAAGGTCTATGAAGTGGATCCCCTGCGTTGCCCCGCATGTGGTGGCCAGATGAGAATCATCTCTTTTATCGAAGAAACTAAGACCATCGACCGGATCATCCGCCATCTCGAGCTGACCTTTGAAGCCGAACGGCCGCCTCCGCCTCATCAGCAGGAGTTTCTTATGGCAGCCGAGGGGAGTGGGGAGCATTTCTTAGGACTTTGCCGGGCAACTTGCCGGTGAACTTATCTTCACCAAAGGGAAGACTAAATCTTGATGCCGAAACCTGTCCGGTCTAGCATCTTGAGCCAAAGCCCTTTCTTGCCTTGATTTCGGTCCGCTTTTTCCAGAGCGGAAAAAGTGACGTTCGCTCCAAGCCATCGCAGAAGATGTGGAGGCCAGTGCACTGGCCTTCTCTGAACGAATGCTAGGCGCGCGAGTTCCGTTTCTCCGAGACCCAAAAGCGCCAGACCTCCACGGGCACCGAATCGACAAGGCGTGACCCCCTGTCCGCTATAACCTTGAACCCAAACCACCCGATCATTCATGGCCTGTCCGAAATGCAGGGAATGGTCTCTGGAAGCGCCGATAGCTCCACTCCAACGATGAGAGAATCGCAAACCCTTCAGTTGAGGAAAGATTGTGAAAAAATAAAACGCAATGCCTTCAAAACTTGCAGGATCATCCTGGTCGATGAATCGCCCTGAATTACTCAAGAAAAAGTCAGGAACACCACCTCCAATCATGATTCGATTGTCAGAGGTCAAGCGGTAGTAATGAAAAAAGTTCTCCTCGCCTGATATACATTGTCGTCCCGACCAGGCAATAGAAGCCATCTGCGCTTCACTCAGGGGTTCCGTGGCCAGTGCGTACTCCCAGATGGGTGCCATCAGAGAGCATCGCGTTTGGGGTATAAGACTGGGATAGGCATGAGTAGCAAGGAGAACTTTCCTGGCACGGATCTGTCCATGCGCCGAAGTTAGCAAGATATCGGATCCAGAGTCCGCGGCTGCCAATTGAGTTAGCGGGCTGTTTTCATAAAGGCTGACACCGCGTTTGCAAGCTGCCTCTCGAAGACCATCAACGAGCTTGCCGGGATGCAATATACCCAAGCGTGTCTGCTTATCCCAATGCCCCGCCAGAAAGGCAGGAGAAGCCACCTCCTTTTGCACCGCTTCCCGATCCAGCAATACTGAAGCCGTCCCGCTCTTTTGATCGAGCTCATACAAGGCCTGAAGCGCTCGTATTTGATCTGCCTGGACCGCTACATGCAAATAGCCTGTGGGCTCATAGTCCACCTGCATACGGTAACGTTTCAGGTCATCCAGAAAGCCTTCGGCGTTTTGCCGACCGAGAGTCGCCATCTCCGGTTCACCCTCCGGAAGACCCAGATCACGGTTACTCTGATAGTGAGTCAGAGTCGTACTGACACATCCGCCGTTTCGACCCGAGGCTCCATCTCCCACCGAACCCGCTTCTATCAAAACCACATCGAGGTCCGGATGCGCTTCCTTGGCAAGAAGCGCCGCCCATAGGCCGGTAAACCCCGCACCCACGATGGCTAGCTCAGTCTCTACTCTAGCGGAAAGACACGGCGCAGTATGGGGTCGATCGGATCGGTCCAGCCACAGAGGCATATTCTTGGACCCATGCAACGCTTCTTTCAACTCGGTTCTCATATAACTACCTCCTATAACTACTAAGTCGTCCCGAGTCAGTTCGATCGGGAGCGCACAAGGTACCGGTACACCGGCCAGGATATCGCCACAAAAATCGCGGCGTAAGCGGCGGTATGAATTTGGGCAACTGCCTGGAACAGGGTGAGAAGTATACAACCGACAAGACATGTATATGTGCTCCAGGGGTGACCCCAGGCCCGGTACGGGCGGTCAGCGTCCGGCTGGCGCGAACGAAGGATAATGACTCCCGCGATCAACACTACAGTTATGAACAGGACGAAAAACATGAGAAGGTACAGCAGGAAATGGAATCCGCCGATCATGATCAGGCCGACCGAAAAGCCCCAACTCAGTAGCACCGCAAACATCGGATTGCCACCTTTTGAGATTTCCCCTGCGCGCCTGACGGCCAGGCCATCGACCGCCATTGCCTGGAGAATTCGGGGCGTGCTCATGTATATCAGGTTCTGGTGGGCCAGCAATATGATTATGGCCGCAACCAGTACGACGGTTGACGCGAGCGGGGAGATGACCATCTCCAGGGCGCTGGCCAATGCCAATTCCTTGCCGGCCAGGCTGGCCAGGGGCACCTTCCAGACCAACGCCGCGACCAGGAATACATAGAGCAGAGTTAAAATTACCACACCTTTGATCATGGAGCGCGCCACAGCTCCACCGCCGCCTTTTATTTCACCGCCGAAATAGGCGGGATAATCCCAGCCATCGTAAGTATAAAAAATGGATGCGAACACGAGGCTCCAGGCGCCGAGTCCGTTAACCGCATGGGGAACCAAAGCCGTACCACTGCTCACCGCCGACTCTGCGAATACCAGCGCCAGGGTGAAGCCGACAACAATCAGTGCTAGGGCGGCAGCAGCGATCTGCTGGATTTTCGCGCCAAGGGCAATGCCCCGTAATTGCAGCGCGGCGAACACCGAGGACACTATGATTGCCAGCGGTGTTTTCCATTGACCCGCTGCTGGAATTAACATTGCGGCAAATTCAGTGACCACGACTGCCTTTAAGGCTATGTCACCGACAAAGCACAACCAGTCGACCCAGCCAATGACGAAACCGGAGAAGGGCCCGTAGGCACGCCGTACCAGGGCGTAGGTTCCTCCGGATCGCGGCGTCATTCCGATCAGTTCGGCCAGGACAAACGCGCATAATAGTGAAAACAGGCCGCCCAACACCCAGAGGGATACAAACATCAACGGATCGGTAACAACCGTTGCAATTTCCCCTGGCGTGCGCAAAATACCCAGCCCAATGGTGCCGCCGATGACGACAGCCAATGTGAAACCGCTGCCCAGCACGCGCCTCGGGTGGTGCTGTGTGTCACTGGTGCTCAATTAGGAATTCCTTTAATCTGAGCTCTGATTTGCTCGTTTTTGAATTTTATCAAGTTCTTTTTCTACCTCATCTGAGAGAGGCAGTGGCTTATGCGTTGAAAGCAGATTTTCCACTTTTTCGCGGGCTTCTTCTAAGATATTTTTCTTACCTGCCATCTCCCACGATTCTTGTGCTCCATGAACGCCTAGACGGGGAATCAGCCACTCCCCGGAGCGCATATTGGCGACTGTGGATTTTTCACCCAGGAAATGTCCACCCGGGCCAACCCGCTGAATCACATCATCCAACCACATTTCATCATTTGTCAGGATGCCCCGGTGAGCTTGTTTACTCATCCGGAAGACTTCGGCATCAATAACCAATTGCTCAAGGCTCAGAATCATCGAGCCACCCAACAATCCCGAGCCAACAAACAAGTCAGGCCAGGATAACATGGGTATCAAAAAATTCATGGCACGCTCATAACTTGCCTGAATACCAGGAGCATAAGTGTCGGTTCCCCCACCAGTTCCTTCCACAGGCAAACCATAAAAACGCGCCATTTCAATCCCCGCTGAACTGAGCAATCCATTCTCGATAGCCCCGGCATTATACGCTCCAGTTCGCGGGTTCATCACAGCCAGGGCTGGTGCATAGATGAACGGCGTTCCTGGATCGGCGGCCTGGATTAAACACAGCATCGCCAAAATTTCACAATTGCCGAGAATCGTCATTGATATCATATTCCCTGGCCCCGTACCTCCCATCAAGGGCATCGGCATCACGGCAATCGGGATATCCCATCCTAAGAGCTCTAGGTAAGCGTCAGTATGCTGCTCTTCGATTTCCAAAGGAGATGAAGGACATACTAAAAATGAGAAAGGGTGTGTTCGGCGAACAGTTTCTTTATCACCAAAGATAGCTTGAATAATTTCTAGCAACCACGGGCTGAATTCAGCATTTGGTGAGGAATCTTGCACATGTTTGGAAAAGCTGCTGAAAATATGCCGCCAGGTTTTGACTGCACTTGAGATTGACTCTTCAGCATCACCACCCCAAACCATATCCCAATACACCCCGACTTCATCCAGGGCATCGATCAAACGAGTAGCTTCCAACCAATCATTAAAAGTCGATGGCCGGTGTTCACCAGTCTTGCGGTCAATAACCGAAATGCCTTCCCCGTCAGGAATCAGGGTGCATTCACCAGCATTCATGGATAGGTCCCAGCCAGGTCTGCGAGCGCCCAAGGTGAAATCTTTGGGTGCCAGGCGCAGAGACTCTTCAACCATTGCACGCGGGAATTTTACAATTTTTGAATTCTCATCAACCTCGGCCCCAGCATCTTTGAGATATTGGCGTCCTTTGGCCGTATTGACTTTGACGCCAGTTTCAGAAAGGATTTTTAAGGAGCGTTCATGTACTTGCGTTTTTTCATCTTCTGAAAG
>LAZR01002222.1_pt1 | contig 11473 bp, 12 predicted proteins | sample 329461 | NCBI WGS metagenome assembly LAZR01 (sample SAMN03002196, study PRJNA259156) | marine sediment metagenome | biome: sea floor; feature: Hydrothermal impacted sediments; material: marine sediment; isolation source: Loki non-amplified sample from Loki's castle hydrothermal vent sediment ...
CACTTTCTGGATTGGGTTTTTATACTTTTTCATCGGCAGCGTACTTACCACAATTATTGTTGGTTACTTGCTACTACTTTTTGCAGTAATTTGGCTCATAATTCGTTGTGTTAAAGGAATGAAGTATTTAGATGCTGGGCAACCCTATCCCGAACCAACAAGCTGGATGTTCTAGATAGTTTATCTTCTGCAACTATCATAAAAAACGCGCTTTAAGCGCGTTTTTTATGATTTAGATCTAATCGTTTAATGTTATTACTGCTGGCGATAAATAGCTAAAGGTCCATTCGCTTGTTCTGTCGGCATGATCTCCATGGTAGTCACATTGACATGCGGCGGTGTATTGGCCAACCAAAGTACCGTATCAGCAATATCTTGCGCCGTTAGAGCCACCGTTTGCTGATAAACACCTTCAGCGCGTTGTTCATCATCTTTAAATCGCACCATTGAAAATTCAGTTTCAGCATTACCCGGCTCAATATTGGTAACGCGAATGCCTGTGCCTAATAAATCAGCACGAATAGCCAATGAAAACTGTCTTACAAATGCTTTACTTGCACAATAAACATTACCACCAGGGTATGGCCAATTACCAGCAATAGAACCAATATTAATAATATAGCCCGCGCCTTGCTGCTTCATTTTAGGTAATGCGATGCGTGTGCAATACATTAAACCTTTAATATTCGTATCAACCATTTTGTCCCAATCATCAAGATCCGTTTGATCGGCGGGTTCTAAACCTAAAGCAAGTCCTGCATTATTCATCAACACGTCAATATTCGAAAACGCATCAGGTAAAGTATTAAAGGCTTGTTCGACCGCATGTCGATCGGAAATGTCAAAACTACATATATGGACTTGCTCTGGTCCGCCTAATTCTGATTGTAACTTAGCCAAACGTTCTTGGCGGCGACCTGTAAGAATTAATTTCCAACCATTAGCGGCAAATAATCGCGCCGTCGCTTCACCAAAACCTGACGTTGCACCCGTAATCATAATTGTTTTCATTATGTGTCTTTTACTCCGATCGTTTAGCTAAAATAACGAGGGCTGCGATACGATAAGCTTCTGCTAGAGTAGGAAAGTTGAAAGTACTTTCTACAAAAATATCCACATCGGCATCACATAACATTGCCATATGGCCAATGTGTACTACTTCAGTTGAACCTTCCCCCACCAGCATCACACCAAGGATTTTTTTACCTTGTGGATCAGCCACAATTTTTAACATCCCTTCGGTATTACCTGAAATCTGGCCACGAGCGACTTCTGCAAAGGACGCAGTACCAACAATCACATTGCCATATTGTTCGCGTGCTTGTTGCTCCGTTAAACCTACTGAGGATAACTCAGGAATTGAGTAAATACCGGCAGGAATAAGTTGGCTCATCGTGCCAATATTAATACCCAATGAATTACACGCCGCTCGTCTTCCCTGCTCCATCGAGGCTGATGCTAATGAAGGCGAACCAATCACATCACCTGCGGCGTAAATATTAGCGACTGTCGTGCAAAGATTATCATCAACACTAATTAAACCTTTATCATTGAGAGCTAATCCTGCATTTTCAAGCTGTAGACCTTTAACATTGGCTAAACGACCTGCTGCACATAATAATTTTTGACTACGAATGACCGTACCATCAGCACATTCTGTCACGACTTCGCTTATTCCATCCCAATACACTTTTTCAACATGCTGGCTGCCCATCCATGTTCCACCCATATTCTTAAAGGCTTTGACAAAGGTATCGGTCATATCACTATCTAAAAACCCTAACGGCGTTGGATAACGATCGATCATCGTGACTTTCACACCTAAAGCCTGAAAGATAGAAGCATATTCACTCGCAATAACACCGCCACCTAATACGGTGAGGCTAGATGGTAAATACAACATCGACAAAATTGAATCACTGTCAAAGATATGTTCGTGATCAATAGGAATATTATCAGGCGTCCGTGGATAAGAACCGGCGGCAATAATGATTGTTTTTGCTCGCACAGTTAGCGTATCGCCGCCCACTTTAGTGATTTTAATGGTTTCGTTATCAACAAAGCTGGCACGGCCATGGATCCGTTCAACATTATTCCGATCCATTTGTTTACGCATATATTTATCGTGCGATTTAAGCACTTCATCCAGACGATCAATCAACGTCACCATCTCGGTATCTTCACCAAGGGTAAAATCAGCTAATGCTGCATTTTGTCGCATATTTTTCACGCGAAGCGCATTTTCACGTAAGGTTTTAGATGGAATTGTGCCGCGATGAACACAGGCACCACCAAACAAACTATCCAGTTCAACAATAGCCACATGCTGACCAGCTTTCGCAGCTTGAATTGCAGACTTTTGTCCGGCAGGTCCACTACCAATCACTATCATATCGTAATTGAATGTTGAATCGCTCATGATAATAAGCCCTCCAAACGCCCTTTAATGGCATCAGTTTGATTTAATAAATGGTCCACTTCATCTTGATAAAGATTCAATGTTGTCAGCTCTGGCAGAACGAATAAGGTTTCTTTATCTAACAATTCAGGCGTCAACATAAATGTCGCCAGCCGAGCACCAATTGTAACCTGCGCCGATTGGATGCTTGTCGTTAAGGCATTGTTGCTGTCCGTGTATGCGCTCACTGCTTCAATCACTAATCTCGGCATCTTCCACACATTGACGACGGCTTCGCTCACACGATGACAATAAGTATTTTCTAATTGGTGGATATCTTGTTCGGTTAAATCGACCTGTTGTTGTTTAGCCAACTCAATAATAGTTTGCAATACCGCTGGACGACCTATTGAGTGAAGCAACCCAGCTAAAAATGCGACCTCTACATTACTACGTCCATGTCGGGCGACTTCTTTTGTCCATAACGATGTCGCCAAAGCATGATGCCAAACACCCGCGACATACTTTTCATAACCTGGTGTATTGAACATTTTGGCACCAATAGCGGCCGTTAAGGCAATTTCACTAATAACCCCCATGCCAAGTCGCGCAATAGCTTGCTGTAATGAAACTAAATTAGACATCGGGGTATAAGCTGCTGAATTGGCAATTCGCATTACATGCCCCGCTAGCGACTGATCACTTTGAATCAATTGTGCCATCTCGCCAGCATCTGAATCAGCATTTTGCGCCAAGATGAGGGCTTTATTAGCTATTTCAGGCAACATTGGCACTTCTATACCATCACGATTGATCAAATGTTCTAAGGGGTCGGCTATTAATAGTGCTTGGCTAGATAAGGTGCTCATAACATGATTCCGAGGTTTGATAATTTAAAGAAGGCATTACTGCTTATTGATGACGAATTTACGACTAGATTAAGCGCCTTCAGAGAATACGATAGTTCGACGGCCGGAGATGATAATACGATGTTCGATATGTGCTTTAACGGCGCGCGCTAAAACCAATCGCTCAATATCTTTTCCTATCATCACTAAGTCTTCTGGGCTATTGTCATGCATAACGCGTTCAACGCCTTGATCAATGATAGGTCCTTCATCTAAATCTGCTGTCGCATAATGTGATGTCGCACCGATTATTTTTACGCCGCGGTCATAGGCTTGATGATAAGGCTTTGCACCTTGGAATGCCGGCAAAAATCCATGATGAATATTAATAACACTGCCCGCATGCTGCCGGACAAATTGTTCGGACAGAATTTGCATATAGCGCGCCATTACAATCAAATCAATATTGTATTCTTCTAGTAAGGCATTAACCTGGGACTCTTGTTGCGCTTTGGTATCTTTGGTAATCGGTAGATGATAAAAGGGTTTATCAAATTGTTTTGCCATGCCAGCAAGATCATTATGATTAGCAATAATCAGTGGAATTTCGCACTTTAATTCGCCTTCCAACTCGCGTAATAACAAATCATAAGGGCAATGTGATGCTTTTGTAACTAATAAAGCGACACGATAAGGTTGATCCGAATAACGCACTGACCATGTCAAACCCAAGTTATCAGCAAATTGTGTAAATGCTTGTTCTAATACTGTTCGGTCAGATTGGCTATCATCTTCCAACTTAATTCGCATAAAATACTGACCATCTTGTACGTCGGTATATTGTTGGCAATGCAGAATATTAAAATCTCGTTCAGCAAAAAAACTGGTAATACCAGCGACCAAACCTTTTTGATCTGGGCATTGAATAAGAAAAACAATCGCGTTCATAGATTAATCATACCTTCAAACATATTTAATTTGTCGTATCGTAGCATCATTGCTAGCGCTCATGAATATTCTGTATATTTATCTGCTCGGCCTTTGACTTGATCGACAGGATATTTTTCAGCATTTTTGTCTATTTTAGCCGCCAAGGCTTCGTTAATATCAACGCCAAGATCATGGCAAAGATAAGCTAAATAGGCGGTTACATCAGCCAGTTCGTCTTCCAAAGCTTGTCGTTTCTCTGATTTAAGTTGGCGTTCAATTTCATCGTCCGTTTTCCACTGAAACCATTCTAATAGCTCAGATGCTTCAATCGATAATGAAATCGCTAAATCTTTTGGCTTATGAAACTTTTCCCAATCACGCTCACGACGAAATGTAATCAACCTTTCTAATAGTTCAGATTTAATCATAATCAAAAAACTCAGTTATTTTAGACAAAAATTGCTGTGGCGCATCAGCATGTAACCAATGGCCTGCTTGTTCAATCGTCACCAGCTCAGAATAGGGAAAACGCGTTCTGATTAAGTCTTCATCGTCTTCAAGAATATAATCTGATTGGCCGCCTCGGATAAAACTACTAGGAATCATGACCGTTTCATCTTCACATACCGCATCAAGTAGTTCAGAATAATTATCGTATAAAGCCTGAAGATTTAGTCGCCAACTCAGTGCTTCGCCACTTAACTCTAAATTCATTAATAAAAATTGTCGTACGGCTTTATTGGGCAATGTCATTTTTAAAGCATTATCCACGTCGCTACGATTAGTATACAAAGATAAGTCTAAAGCCAATAACGCTTTAAATATATGACTATGTGCATCGTGATATTGTTTAGGCGCTATATCAACTACAACGAGTTTATCTATGTATTGAGGGTAACGCTGACTAAATGCCATCGCGACTTTCCCGCCCATTGAATGACCAATAATGTTGACCTTGTCTAATTTTAATCGATCACATAATTCTGCTAAATCTTCAGCCATTAAGGCATAAGTCTGTTTAACGCTATGAGGTGACTGTCCGTGATTACGTAAATCGACCGATATAACCTGAGCATAGTCTGACAATGTTTTCGCAATGCCTCGCCAATTATCTGATGAGCCAAACAAGCCATGAAGAATAACTAATGGCCGACCTTCGCCAATGGTTTGATAATACAATTTCATTGAATGATGCTTTATTGTGTCGGATGTTTATAATGGTGTCATTTTATGACAATCGGAGATATTTAGGTGGAAGATGAAACAGTTTTAGTGATGATAGTACAACAGTATGCGAGTAAATATGGCATTACGTTTAGTTCTAAACATTTAGATGATCCAGAGAAAAAAGCGAAACTGATTACGTTAATCCAAGAATCACTTTCTGGTAAACGTGGCCCTGTTACCGATGAAGATCTTGCTTAAATTAAGTACACATTTTTGAAATAAAAAGGCCACCTTGATGGGTGGCCTTTTTAATGGTCGTAGCTAAAAATAAACTCGTTAATCAACTAATTTTTCAAAAACTAAACTGGCATTTGTTCCACCAAAACCAAAGCTATTCGACATAATCGTTTTTAAACCTGCATTGTCTTTACGCTCACGGATAATAGGCACACCTTCCGCTTGCGGATCAAGGTTATCAATATTGGCTGATGCTGCAATAAAATCATTTTCCATCATCAATAAACAATAAATGGCCTCTTGCACGCCCGCAGCACCTAACGAGTGACCCGATAATGACTTAGTTGAACCAACTACTGGAATATTGTCACCAAAAGTTTTCTTAACAGCGCTAAGTTCTGCCAAATCACCGACTGGCGTACTTGTACCATGTGCATTAATGTAATCAATAGGCGCTTTAATGTTTGCTATTGCTAGTTGCATGCAACGAACAGCACCTTCACCTGAAGGAGCAACCATATCATAGCCATCAGATGTTGCAGCATAACCAGTTAATTCAGCGTAAATTTTTGCACCGCGCGCTTTTGCGTGTTCATATTCTTCTAATACAAGTACGCCACCACCGCCTGCAATAACAAAACCATCACGATCAGCATCATAAGCACGTGATGCTTTTTCAGGCGTATCGTTATATTTAGTTGATAGTGCGCCCATCGCGTCAAACAAAGAACTCATTGTCCAATGTTCTTCTTCAGCACCACCAGCAAACACGATGTCTTGTTTACCCAGTTGAATTTGCTCCATGGCATTACCAATGCAGTGTGCGCTAGTAGCACAAGCTGATGACATTGAATAATTCACACCTTTAATTTTAAAAGGTGTCGCCAAACATGCTGAGGTTGTACTGCCCATTACTTGTGTTACACGATATGGACCAACACGTTTTAAGCCTTTTTCACGCAATATATCTGCCGCTTCAACTTGATTAGATGATGATGCGCCACCCGATCCCATCACAAGTCCTGTGCGCGGATTAGAGACTTGCTCTTCCGTTAAACCAGCATCTGTAATCGCTTGTTGCATTGAGATATATGCATAAGCGGCTGCATCGCCCATAAAACGCAATGTTTTACGATCAATAAATTCTTTAAAGTCGATATCGACACTGCCAGCAACGTGACTGCGAAAACCCATATCGGCATATTCTTGTTTAAATCGAATACCTGAACGACCTAAACGTAATGATTCAGTAACGGTTGCCGCATCTAAACCTAGACAAGATGTAATACCTAAACCTGTGATTACTACACGTTTCATCGCTATTTCCTAAAAATCTTCAGTGGAAGTAAATAAACCTACTTTTAGGTCTTTTGCTGAGTATATTTCGCGGCCATCAACAGAGACAGTACCATCGGCAATAGCTAATACTAATTTACGTGCAATGACTCGTTTTAAGTCAAGTTTATACGTCACTTTTTTCGCTGTTGGCACGACTTGTCCTGAGAATTTAACTTCACCAGAACCTAATGCACGACCACGACCTGGATTACCATCCCAGCCTAAGAAAAACCCAACTAATTGCCACATGGCATCTAACCCTAAACAACCTGGCATAACAGGATCACCGGGAAAATGACATGCAAAGAACCATAAGTCAGGCGTAATATCTAATTCGGCAATAACTTCACCTTTACCATATTTACCACCTTCATTAGAAATATGAATAATTCGATCCATCATCAACATATTTGGGGTAGGTAATTGTGCATTGCCAGGGCCGAACATTTCGCCGCGACCGCACTGCAAAAGCTCTTCGTATGTAAATGATGACTGTTTACTCATAGATTCTTCTTTAAAAACGCCTATAATTGGGCAATCGTTTTATGATATCACGACCTAGTAAAACTAAAAAGTAACATCAAACATTTCGACTATTTGACATAAAAAAAGCCACTAAAAGAGTGGCTTTTCAAACTATTTTGAAATTTATTATTGGTTCGCGCTGGTCAAAGTAACCGCAGCTTCAGGTAATACTACATTGAGTGCTTGCAACAAACTGCCCATGCTATTAAGAATCCGATACATTGCAAATAATTGATCATACTGTGCATTGACTAGATCTTGACGCGATGTAAACACTTCATTTTCAGAGTCTAATAGATCCAATAACGTACGCTGACCTAAACCAAATTGTTGTTGGTAAGCATCACGTGAATTTATGCTTGAATCAACATGAAGCTGGAAATATTCCATCTGATTGCTAACGGTTTGTAGAGCATTCCATGATAATCGAACACTTTGCTCAACTTCGCGGTGGGTATTGTTACGAATTTCTGATGCTTCGTTAATTAAATAACCTGTTTCTTTAAGACGCGCATTATCTTTACCACCATTCAATAAGTTATATCGTAAACGAAACATCGCAGTTACATCATTATTGTGACCATCCACACCATCAAGATCATTATTGGCTGTTGCACCTAATTCGAAGTCAACACGCGGATAAAAAGGAGCAAGCGCCGTATCATGTTGCGCATTTGCTGATTCAACATCAGCTTGAGCTGATTTTAAAGTAGGGTGATTATCAAGACCGCGACTAATGGCTTCATCTAGCGAGTCAGGAATAAGTTCAGCCGGTGATTGTGGTTCATTTAAAGATTCGCTTGTTAAGCCAACCACACGTAAGTACGTTGTTTCTGCGTCATGCAAGTTGCTTTGCTCTGCAATTAAGTTTGCTTTAGCTAATGCAACACGACCTCTGCTTTGATCGGCATCGGAACCACGACCTACGCCACGCTCGCTACGTAATCTAATTTGATCGTTGGTACGCTCATGCGCTTCAAGATTCGTTGTTGCTAAATCAACGAGCTGTTGCTCGCGTAATACATTTAAATAAGCATCGACGGCTTCTAATGCCGTATTTTCGGCAGCGCCAAAAACACCGTAGGCTCGAGAATCTGTTCGAGCAGTTTGTCGGCGCACTTCATTTTTCGTCGACATTCCATCAAATAACATTTGACGTAGATTAATGCTGGCTTCATCACGATTCATATCGACATCTTTATGTCTATTTTGGCGTGCGCGAGTAGTTGGGTTGTCACTTGATTCCCAGCCAGTTCCTATTGCAAGGTCGATCGTAGGTAAATATCCCGCATAAGCTTGTTTCACTTCCTGTGCTACCGCATTACGTTGATTGCTTGCTGCAAGTACATCAGGATTAGTTTTTATCGTGGCATCAACCGCTTCTTCTAAAGTCGTCGCCGACAATGAAATTGAGCTTATACACAAAGCGGTGGTAATGATAAGTCGTGTTGTTTTGATTACTTTCATACTTTAGTTTTACCTTGAATATACTAATTCATGCCGAAGTTTACCGCTCCGATTCCTGGTGCGGGGATTACTTATCTCCTTATACTATCTTTATATATGAATCTAACGCAAATCCCTGAATAATATCGCCAATGACAATCGGTCAAAAATAGCCAGCTTTTGAAAAATTGCGGTTAAATGTGCTTTTACTGTGCGTTCTGTTATCTCCATTTTATGAGCAATCATTTTATTGGTTGAGCCATGGCTGACTAACATTGCCACTTCAATTTCTTTAGGTGAGAGTGAAGCCAGCGACTGTTTTTGTTCTGGTGATATTTCAGGGATAGCAACGTGTGTTAATTCATCAATCAAACTTGAGATAACATAACGTTCAACCCACACTTCACCATTCAATATTGCATGCATAGCAAAGTGTAGTTTTTCCGGCGACAAATTATTATCAAAATAACCTCGGGCACCTTGTTTCAACAAAGCTATTTGACCTTCCATCGTCCTACCTACACCCAAAACTAAAATACGTGCATTCTGACTCGCTTCTTTAATTGATGATACTGATGCCTTTTGTTCACCAGTCATTAAATCATCATGGCATAAAATAATAGCAGGCTGGGAGGTCGAGATATTTTCCAGCAAATCTGCCAGTGAATAGCAAGATATCGAGACATAATGCGCAGGCAAATGCATAGCAATAGCATTACATGCCGCTTCATTAGGAATAGCAATACATACACTGGTCGGTGATAATTCGGGAATTATCGTGGCATCTTTAAACATCATCACTCTCTCAACATCATCGTTCCCTTAACGCCTCATTTTTGGCTTTAAGAATCGGCTTCAGTAAATAATCAAATACCGTTTTTTTACCGGTTAATATATCAACTGTAGTAGTCATCCCTGGAATAATGTTTAACTTAACATCTTTATGAACAATATAATTTTTATCAGTTCGTAAATAAATCAGATAAAAACTCTCATCTTTGTCGTCCTTAATAGTATCAGCACTTATCCGCTCTAATTTAGCAGGCAATCCACCATATATTGAAAAATCATATGCGGTCAACTTAACCATTGCCTCTTGGCCAGGTCTTAAAAAAGCAATGTCAGCAGGTCGTATTTTTGCTTCAATCAATAAGTTATCTTCTATTGGTACGATCTCTAACAAATCCATTCCTGGTTGAATAATACCACCGACTGTATTAATTTTTAACTGTTTAATTGTGCCTTTTAATGGCGCTCGCACTTGAGTGCGTGTAACACGATCTTTTGCAGAAAAAATGGTTTCTTTCGTTCTATTCAATTCTGCATTCACTTCAGAAAACTGACCTGCAGCCTCCGTTTTAAACTGAATTGTTTGTTCTGCTACTTTTTGCTGTGCTTCATTTAATGCCGACTGTGCACGTGGAATAGCCAAACGATTAGCATCCATTTCACTATATAGTTGGTTGACCGTACGTTTCAAACGTAATATTTCCACTTCTGAAATTACGCCAATACTCACTAAAGGTTCAGACATTTTTAGTTCTTTATTACTCAGTTCATAGCCCTGTACAAGTTGTGATTGTTTAGCTCGTCGTTCTATCAACTCTTGTCTACGCTGCGCTTGCTGTTGTTCTAAGACCTGAATCCCAGATTTGAGCTCACGTTGTCGTGAAAGATATAAGTTTTTTTCATTTTTAGCTAATGTAGGACTAGCCTTCACCACTTCTTCTGGCACGACGAAATCGACGCCATCACTTTCAGCTCTTAGCCGTGTGCTGCGTGCTAAAAGCTCATAATACTTAAGCTCTGTCTCTCGCACTGACGATGAAAATCGCGTGTCATCGATTTTCAATAGCACCTGACCTTTTTCAACTATTTGACCTTCTGTGATCAAAACTTCAGCCAATATTCCACCTTCTAAATTCTGTATTACTTGAATTTTACTTGACGGGATAACTCTGCCTTCACCTCTTGTTACTTCATCAAGACTTGTAACATAGGCCCACCAAGCAGCCACAATGAAAAAAGCGAGGCTTAATAATAACAATGAATGCCCGACACGATGTGCTGATTCCAGTGTTGCAGCACTGACTTCTGACATAAATTCGGCATCTTCAGGATGAGTACGTTTAAACCATGTCATCACGCTATCCTTTTGACACTTTAATATGACCATTTTTAAGCGCAGCCAGTATTTGTTCACGAGGACCATCAGCCACTAATCGACCTTGATCCATCACGATAACTCTACTTACTAAGCTCAATAGCGATGCTTTGTGCGTAACCAAAATCATTGTTTTATCCGCTATATGAGATTCTAATTTTGCTTTAAATTGATCTTCAGTGCTGTTGTCCATCGCATTTGTAGGCTCATCAAGTACCAATACAGGGCAATCTTGTAATAACGCTCTAGCGACAGCAACACTCTGGCGCTGTCCACCAGATAAACCTTCTCCTCGCTCACCAACAGGCAGATCAAAACCTGATGGATGCCGATTAACAAACTCAGTGACGCCTGCAACGTCAGCCGCTCTAATCACTGCGTCATCATCTGCAAATGGCGCGCCCATCACAATATTGTCAC
>LAZR01002224.1_pt1 | contig 11462 bp, 13 predicted proteins | sample 329461 | NCBI WGS metagenome assembly LAZR01 (sample SAMN03002196, study PRJNA259156) | marine sediment metagenome | biome: sea floor; feature: Hydrothermal impacted sediments; material: marine sediment; isolation source: Loki non-amplified sample from Loki's castle hydrothermal vent sediment ...
ACGTTAGTAGCGGTGGAGGTAGTAGTTACCCTCTTGGCGGAGGACAAGAAACTGGTGGAGGTGGCACTACCAGAACCTCACCGCCAATAACGCCCGGTATGCAGTCCGGAATCGGCCGGCTCGTTGAATCTTACAATAAGGCTTTTGGTGAAGCAAGGGGTGCCAATGAGGCACGCTATCAACAACTATTGGGGATTACTGACGAGACCACAGGGCAACGGGCGGCCGACATTAGATCGCGTGGCATAGAGGAACGGTCTGATCTTGAACAGGGCCTTGCGAGAACCGGGTTGTCCAACACGACAGTTTCTCCCACCCTAACTGTCGGCTCTAAACGAAGGGAAAGTGAAGCCCTAAATCGTCTTGCGGATACAATGCAAGGTACGAAACTTGGTATTATTGAGCGAAGAACGGATGCTTTTCCTGATCCGGCAGCATTGCGATCAGCACTTGGAAGTCTAGGTGAGGGTTATGGCAGCAAAGGCATGGAAGCTCTCTTTAATTCTCTGGCGAATATTGACCAAAGTTCAGCTTCTGCGTTTCAGCCTAATCCGCAAGCCGTTCAACCGTTGGCGGGGGTGGCTCCTGGCGGGACTTTAGGTGTTAATTCAAGCCCGTCTCTAGGCTTTGGTGGCGGTGGCTTCAATGAGCAAACTGGTGCTTATGGTCCGAAGCCTCCAGCACAGCGTAAAACTGGTGGTCAATTTGGAATTCTTTAGGATTTAGAAAATGCCTATTAGAGTAGAATATGCGTCCCCCGGCTTAGCCGGCTTAGCTGGATTGCTTGGTGGGCAGGGTCGTCAGGCTGTAACCGATAGGGCCGAAGCAGCAAAGGCTAGATTGCTTGCTCAGCAAATTGCCGGGCAGCAAAAGGGCATTGCCATGCGGTCCCAGGCTCAGGCCGCAATCTCTGCCAATGCTCAACGTGCTGCCAGCAACCGACAGGCCGCTGCACTTTCTGCACAGCGTTCCAGTACTCAGCAGCAAATCAGAGGTCGAGCACAGCGGGAAATGCAAGCTTCCGAGCAGGCTTTCAAGCAAATGGCCGTTAGGGCTGGGCTTCAGCAAGAATTAGGGGAACAGGCTTATGATCGTCAAATCCAGATGTTAGAAGAGCAGGCGAAGCAGAAGGCGAGCCAAAGAAAGCAGATATATTCCGAAGAGGGAAAAAGAACCATAACTCAGGGAAATAGGTTGATTGAATGGGCCAATGACATGACAAATGATGCGTCACCTGAAATGCGAAGACAAGCACTTCAGAGAGGACAAGCCATGGCAGCTGGTGTTAGAACTGTTAGTATTCCTGAAACTAAACCAGAACTTCCTCCAGGTCTTCAACCTGGAACTGCCGGAAAAGTTGGAGACGAGATATTCATTGACGGAAAACATATTCGCTTTGAGTATACCAGGGAAGGTGTGCAATTCAAAGCACAACAGGAGCAACTCAAGGCACAACAGGAACAACGCGAAAAACAAGAGACGCAATTCAAGGATTTCTATAAGCACTTCCTGAGTGAAAAAATTCCCTCTGGTGAAGATCCAGTTACCGGAAAAGAAGAATTTCGTGTTCAATCTCCTCTTGGTGCTTATAAAAAAGCAAAGCAAGCAATGGAGTTACTTCATGGTGGACTTGAAACTCCGCCTCAAGAGGCTCCTGTAGCTCAAGAAGCTCCACCTCAGCAAGCGGCTACTGGAGCGGCTTTCGAGGGTCCATGGTATGAAAATCCTTTGATGAAGAACATGCCAATTCGTGAATCGGATAAGAGATTGCCAGATGAAGTTGGCATTGCTATGGTTAGTTTAAGATTTTGGAAAAGAGAGTACAAAGACAAGAGTCAATGGAGTCCGAAATTGAAACTAGAAGTTGCAAAAGCAGAAGAAATCCTAAGGCGTTTTAGAGAACAGAATCCATCAGTTTCAGAACTTTCAGGACAATAATATGCCTGAACTAGATCCATTTCTACAAATGTCCGAAGAGCAGTCTCCGCCAGTTGCGACTGCGTTCCCTGGTCAAGAATTCTTTGCTCCGGTTGAATCGTCCCAAACATTTCCAGGTCAAGAATTCTTTGCTCCCGTTGAGCAGCAGAAGGAGTTGATCTCTAAGGAACGCAAGGACAAAATCTTCAAACAATATGTCCGGGGTCTTACTCACACATTCACTGAATATCGCAGGAGATTTGCCGAAAAAGCCGCCGAGGATATTACTGATACGGAAGAACGTGCTTTTTTGGCTGAGCAAGTACAAGATGTTTCCAAGAAACAGGAACTGTATCGTCGGCAACAGCAAAAAGACGCCAATTACTGGCAATGGTTTGCTGGAAAAACCCTTGAGGGTACTGGTTCCCTTTTAGAAGGTGCCACTGACTTGGGTCGTAGTTTTGTTGGTCCGGGAAGAATTTTTGGTGGAATAGAGGCATTGGGTGGTAAAAGAAAAAACTTAGAGGATGTTCGCTTTATGCGAGCTCTGGAAGCAGCGAAACTTTCCGAAAATCCCTTTATGTCAAAGGATTCCAGCACGCTTGCAAAGGGAATTTCTACTGCACTAAGGATGACCCCCGGCGTTGCATTTGGAGTAGCTACGGCAGGACTTGGTGGCGGTCCAGCATTGTTTGCCTACGAGGCAATGCGTACATCTCCAAGATCAGTCGAAGAAATGCAATTGCTCGGTCTTGATCCTCTTCCGGCTGCACTTGCCGGGGGAGCCGCTGGAATAGGAACAGCAGCTATTGAAGTGTTAGGTGTCCGAGATCCCACAGGAGTGACCAAGAAGGCACTTGGACCGCTCGGAAAGGCTGCACGCTTAGCAGTCATTGAGTGGGCCCAAAAGCTAGCCGGTCCTACTATTAAGAAAGGTGCTTCGGCTCTTGCAAAATTACCTAAAACAAAAGCAACCCTCAAGGGTGCTTCTGAATATCTATTTAATGTAGTCGGTGAAACCTTAGAGGAAGGTGCCCAGGGAGCATGGGATGAAGCTGTCAAGCAAGCGGCATCTGTTCTAAGCGACAACATGGACCCCCGAGATCCGAAGAACATTTGGCAATCTTTTGTTGATGATATAAAATCTTCCGCACTTCCGGTTGCTATTATTGGCGGTGCTGGTCCTATCTCGAAGGGCATTAAAATTGACAAAGATTATAGCGCAGAGGGGGATATGCGTAAACATGCCAGGGAAAACAAAATTCCCTCCAGAGGTACAGCTAAACAGTGGGAGAAGATTGGTTTTCCAAGAAAATATAAAGATGAAGATCGCTTAAAGCTCGCAAAAGAAATCGTCAATGAAATGAATCTCGATGAACAAGCGGAGATTCGAGAAGGAGACGAAATTACAGATGGAATGTGGAAAAGATGGAATCTTCCTAAAGATAGAAAAACGCAAGAAGAACGTGCTGCATTTCTTGATGTAAATGAGTCAGAGGGTCAAAAACTTGAGGATCAAGAGAAGGAGAAAATTCAACAGCAAGCTCCGCAGGCTCCTGAGTCTCCTGCGCCAGTCCAGGAGCCTGCCGAACAGCCCCAGGCCCCAGAAGTCCCACAACAGCCTGAAGCCGCTCCTGAGGCTCCTGGGGCTGTCCAAGAGGCACCTCAGATAGAGACTCAGGCTCAAAACCTCGATCTCAACAACGCGGTTGGTGAGAAATGGCTACAAGAGAGGGACTTATCTCCAATAAAGGATAAAAATCCCAGACACTGGAATGAGGTTACTGGAGCAGTTCTCCGCGAAAATGCGACCAAAGACGTCATGGAATTGGCGGACGAAGTTGTAAAAGAAGGACGATTGATAAGTGATTATGACCACATAACCTTTGCTGTTGCAAAATATGAACGTGAAATAGAAATCAAAGAATTTCAGGAACAGCAAAATGTAGCAGAAAATGCAGGTAACACGAAGGCTTATAATAGGGCAAGAATACGAGAATTGCGTAGAGTAAAAGAAATTGAGCAAATTCTGATTGCTGACAATTTTGGTGGAAGGGCGGCTGCTCAGTCAATGGCTATTCGCCGCTTTGCTATCAACAGGAATAAATTTGAAGTAAGTGGATTCACTGCTGATTTGCGGAACGCAAAGAACGAAGAACTCGATTCTGACGACCGCGAAACAGTTGCCAACGAAACGAAGAAACATACCGGCTTTGAAAAAGATGTCCAAGAGGAATTTCAGAAGGATGAAATTCGGAATAAAAGGATGGATCTCGCCCAGGCCAGAAAAATTCTAGCTGCCGAGAAAAGAAGGACTTCTGGTGCTGGCAAAACAATCAAAGAAAAGGCCAGAATAGAAAGGGCCGGTCTTTTTGAGAAAATCAGAAAACTTCAAGAGGCCGGGGAGAATAACATTGGCTTTCTCAGGGAAGAAAGCGGGAGCTTCTCACCTGAAATGTTCTTCTTGATTGGTCGCGTTGGTCTTACTTATGCAAAAGAGGGTATTGGCGAGTTTGTTGAAGTTGTGGAATCTCTTCGGAAAGATTTTCCTGATTTCGATTTAACTGATATAGATGTTGCTCGGGCCATTATTACACAAGATCCAAAACGTAAAAAGTCTGATGAAACTAATGCGAAGAAAAATGTTCGCCATTTGAAGACAATTTCCAGTCTTCTCGTTAAAATAGATAATGCCCAAAAAGGTATTCTGCCTGAAGCTAAAAAGCGTACCCCAACCAGCAAAGAAATCAAAGACCTCCAGAAGCTCTATACTGAACTCAGGAAAGAAATTCTCAGACCGGGATTAGAAGTTGCCAAGAAAGAACGTGCAATAGATACAATTAACCGCCTCCAGGATCTACTTGATACTGGCAAAAAAGACATCAAAAAGAAGCCAAGAGAAGTTTCTGAAAAACTACAAGAATATCACCAGAAGGCCAGAGACCTTCGTAGCGAATTGAGAGTCAGAGAAGAGTTGGCTGATGTAGAAAACCAACTGCTCACTGGGGAATATCGGAGTAAACTGCCGAAGGCCAAGAGGCTAATTTCTCAGAGTCTCGAAAAGGCCCAGATCGAACTCTCAAAGCAACGGGCAAAGATGCGTCAAATTATTGAGGATGCTCGGCCGTGGGATACTAAGAGGAAAATTAAGGCAGTTACCGCTGAAATGAAGGCAATTGCGGCTACGGCAGATGTCTCTTTTACGTTAAGGCAAAACCTTTGGCCTGTTTTCTCTGGTCTTGCAAATCCACGGAGGACAGTTGGTACTATAAAAATCATTGCCAAATCAATGAAGACATTATTCACCAAGTATAGTTCTGAACAAATCATCAATGGAATTAGGAATTCCGAGAATGCAGAGCTTCATGAGATCGCGGGATTGGTAATTATGGACCCCGGTTCACAGGCAGATCAAAACACTTCCGAAGTTTTCCGAGGTCATTTTATTGAGAATCTGAAGTTTCCTAAATTCCTCCCGAAAATAGGCGGTAGGCAAACTCTTCTTGGTGTCATAATGTCTGCATCTTCAAGGCAAAGTGTAGCCATTGGCAATTTAATGCGTACAAGTGCTTTTGATTATTGGATAGAAAAAAATCCAGAAGCCACGAAGGCCGAAATGATAGCGATAGCAGATTATATTAACAAATCAACTGGGCTAGGCGTAATAGACTCTAAGTATTCCGAGGCACTTGGAGAGACTTTCTTTTCTCCTAGATTTGCAATTAGCCGTGTTCAAACTCCGCTGGCGTTAGCAAAGTATTGGAAGACACCAACTGTTCGTAATCAAATTGCGGCTGATATGGTTCGCGTATCTGGAACTGGAGGATTGATACTTTTTCTGGCTCAGCTTGCTGGTGCAGAGGTTGAATGGTGGGATACTGAAAGTGCAGATTGGGCGACAATACGAATTGGCAATACAAGATGGAAGATTTTCGGTGGTTCCCTTTCGCCATTGCGACTTGTTGCCAGAATAATAATAGGGGGTGTGAAACAGTTTACAGAAGAAGGATCTGACATTGACCCAATTGAAGCTTTTCTTCGTTTCCTTACTTACAAATTTTCCCCTGCTGTAACCTTTCCGGTTGAAATCTACAGGGGAAAAACAATTGTTGGTGAAGAAATACCGAGACTAACAACACTCAGACACGTCATAACTCCACTAATGATTCAAGGAATTGAAGACGCTTCCGATGAAGACTGGGGAACCATTGCGGCGGTGGCAGCCTCAGAGTTGTTCGGAGTCAGCGTCACGACATATCCCGATAGCTATTCAGCAGCTTTGAGGAGAATGAGGAATTTCATCGACAGAGAAGACTTTGCCAAGGCTAGACAGGTGCGTGCGGAATATAACAAACGCGTTGAGAAGGGAGAGAGGAAGCTTCCTTCGAGATAATTCCAAAATAGGGCTTGTTTTTCAACAGGGGCATGGTAGAATGCAAGTTGCATGGCCGCAAGGGCGGTTCCGATACATTAAAAACATAGAAAGGTGACAAAATGACAGTAGCAGATTTTCTGAAGATTGTGACAGCAGAGATTGAAAGTTTTATCGATACAGACTACAGCAAGCGAGAATATTTAATTCTTCGCTGCGAAGAATTGTTTGATGAGTATTTCCAGCCTATTAATCTTCCGGGACCAGACGCTATCATTGATCCCATCTTGCGTTCTGCAATTCGTCCATTGGTCGGGCGGATTTTCGATGAAGTTCTCCGCAGGATCATAGAGGGGGAAGAAGTAACTTTCCGCGGAACTCCCATTGTCAACTTTCCGCACTTAGACCCTGAAACGGAGAAAGAGTAGAATGAAAAACAAAAGAATCGTTCGCCTGGCAGAACTTATTGGAGGGTGGCCCAGAGGAACTAGGGTTTCAATTGATAACATATCAATTGATGACATGGAAAAGCATATAACCAAGGAAATAAAATCCTTGAAACTTCAAGTTTCTGACTTAATGGATCTTGTAGATAGAATAAAACGTGATTCAAAAATGAAGGAACTTTTCTTGAGAAATATTCTTTTACCCCGTTAGGAGATAATCCATGAATCTATCTACACTCACCGAAAATCTTCCGCTTGTAGCACTCGCAGTTGGGGCTCTCCTTTTTATCTGGAGCCAACGCAGTAAGATCACTAGCTTCGTCGCTAAACTTTGGCCCACTATTAAAAAGAGCAAGAGCATGACACCGACGAAGCGTTTTGAAACATTCTACGCACTCCGAACATGGTGTGATTGCTGCTCTTATGATGAATTTCAAGAAGCAGTCAAAGCCTTGGACGAAAAGGTTCTTCCGACACTTGTAATTGATCCTCCGGTACCAGACTAATGAAACCAACAACCATCACCGCGATTGTCCTTGTTACCTTTGGCGTGTTTTCAATCCTAAGGTCAGGGCAAGCAAAGCCGGATCAAGTACCTGCTCTTGATGCACCAAGTGCAGAGTTGCAAGTAATCGTTAAGCCGATTACGGAGGTTCTTAATGGCTATCCAAAACAAGCTTCTGTTCTCTCATCGTTTTACCTCGAAGCGTCGAAAACTATTCGTCGTGATGGCAGGAATGCCAAGATTATTAGGAGTAAGAATCACTTGCGAACATTCGGAGATCGGGCCGTCACGTTACGTTTTCAAGAGATTTTCCAAAAGGTGCCTGGGCTCTCCAAGGCTATCCATGGGAAGTCTGGGGCCTTGTCACAAGTCCTCGGGCTCGATCCGGGGCCACTAGATCACGAAAAAACAGCGGATGCGTTCTATGCAGTCGCATGGGCGTGTCAGGAAGCGAAGTGATGACCTTTGACGCCGCCATACTTCACGGGAAAGAACATCGTGAACCATATAGAAAATCTGCACGATTCGATGCCACGTGTCGACCCGGTGGATCTTGTCCATATTGCCGGGGAAATCGGGCTCATAAGAATGATCTCAAGATCCTTTCGGCTAATGAGGCAATAAATGAATTCCTCGGGACCATCGAAAAGAGATTGTGGGAAAAGTGGGAAAAGGATATTATAGATGACTAAACTCTACCAAACACCACGTCAAATTGAAGCGGCTTACGCTGCTGGCCTTCCTGGATGGCAATTTGATCAAGAGACAATGGATGATCTTTGGATGGATAGAGTTGTCAAAACTGTTAGTGGAGAAGCCCCACATATTCTTAAAGTTGGTGCCGGTAAAAAAGCTTTTCTTTGGCGATCACGTGAGCTCTTTGATCCGGGGGCCTTCGGACACGAGCAACAAACCACTGGCGATTGTGTCTCGCACGGAAGTCGAGGTTGTTTTGATACGGTTCGTTGCGTAGAGATACATATTAAGAAAGAACCAGAAACTTTCTTTTTGCGAACCGCAACAGAACCTCCTTATGGAGCAAGGGGGCACAGCGGGCAAGGAATGGACCCTGCAAAAGCCACTCGATTCACTCATGACTTTGGTATGATGTTTCGACAGAAATACGCTTCTGTTGACTTGTCGAAATACAACTCCAAAATCGGAACTGATTGGGGACGTAACGGAGTTCCGGCAGACGTCAAGGAAGAATGCAAAAAGCATGATATTGGCAAGTGGATTGCACCGAAGCGTAGATGAAGTTAAGGATCTTTTGTACTCCGGATATGCCCTTCACAGTGGACAGCGGTTTGGCGTCAAGAACAAGTCCGACAGGGATGGCATTGCTGTTCAGGGAAGTAACTGGAATCACGATATGGCCACTGTGGGATATGATGACACGCGGGAAGTCTATCCTGATTGTGTGTTCCTGGTAGCAAATAGTTGGGGTCCATGGAATGTACAGCCAAGTGTCTGGCCTGTAGATCGTTATGGAGAATGGCCTGTCGGGTCGTTCTGGGTTCGTGAGGAATTATACGCGAAATACTTTGTCGGCAGTCATTCAATCTTTGCATACTGTGATGTTAAAGGCGTGCCGCAGAAGAAACTTCCAGACTATGGAGACTTGACAAATGTGCTCGGGTAAAAAAGATGCAGAATTTCTTATTGGTTTTTTCTTTCTGATTATTATATTTTTGGTCTTCTTGCTTGCAGTCTCATATTGTTTTGCCGCTCCGCCCGACGAAGTAGCCGTTGATCTGGCAATTGCGACTATGGTGAAGGATGAAGGACCAGCGTTTAATTGCCTAACTTGTAAGGATACTGGTTGGATTGTCCACGGTGACGGAAACAAGACAAAGTGCTTCACTTGTAACCTCGCAAGTCTCCCTGGCGGACCGCTGGATATCTTTAAGCAAGCGAAGGAATTGATACACAAGGGGAATAAACTGGCAGATCGTGGGAAAAAGCTCTTGGACGCTGTTCAAAGAGATGGTAAGATATCAGTAGACATCTTATTGCCTTTCGAGGCCGGCGAGTCGCCAAGCATCATGCCCAGCCCTGAAGGGGTATTAGCATCCCCAGTAGACGATTGTCCGGTTGGAAGCACCTGAAACATCAAAAAGCCGGCTACCGTGAGTAGCAATAAAAGTTTCAAGTATAAAAGTCCCAAATCAAGTTGGAGGCGAAGATGGTAAACTATACTCTTCAATATTTTTCCAATATTGAAAAACGAATCAGATTGCAATCGTTCCTCCTCAGAAGACTACCAAAAAGGGAAGTTCTTTGGATGATCCGTAGGGTTGTTACGAGACTTCCTTTTTCGTCTTGGAATGTTTCTGAGCGAACTTACGAGCGAATGTTTGAGAAGAATAGCAATCTCTTGCGGGAAGACATTCGACATAGATATGGAAATCCAATTGTCATTTGGTTTCTTATCAATGTAATTGTGCCTATCATTGTGCGGTTAGTAATAGATTGGTGGACTAAAGAACGGAATCTGAAGGTATGAGATTCTTAGCTTTTGCCCCTCTTGTCGGTGTGTCGATGCTCTTGGCCGCCGATGTCACCGCGCAGGTTCCCAATGTGTCCCAGACGCTTCAGGCTGGGGCCCTGGGCGTCTTAGCGTGGGTTGTATGGTATATCCTGGCTAAGTCCTTCCCGGCCCACGCTCAAGCCCTGAAGGACCAACGGAAAGACTTTCTGCAAGCCTTACGCGATGAGCGTGAATCCGTCAAAAAAGATAAGAAGTGATAAGAGCACCAGTGGATATTGACATGAACGATATGGAAGTCTTTCTGGTATCTGAAATCGGAGAACTATTCCTCGGAACTGTTCAGGAAATTACACATGCCATTCCAAGTAATCTTAATGAGGTTAAAAACGAGTTGCAAGTAATTCTTATTGATATCGTTAGCACTATTGCCAGTCAGCAATCTGATGGCTTTTCAATGCCTCTTAAAATTGAACTTCGTCAACCTACTGGAGCTTAAAAAATGGCTTTCGATCTAGCATCAATTAGTTCAGAAACTTGTCTTAAGGCACCACGAATTCTCGTGCTCGGCGTGGAGAAAATTGGCAAGACAACCTTTGCAGCCGATTCCAATGAGCCGATTTTTTGTCCGATTAAAAGTGAAAAGGGTGCCGACAATGTCCTCCTTCCGAAATTCAAATCTGGTCAAACTGTTCCGCAATTCCCGGCGTGCAATACAATGGATGATCTACGATCGTGTTTCTCTACACTTTGGGAGGAAACACATAGTTATCAAACAATTGTAATTGATTCTGCTAGTGCTTTACAGCCTCTTGTTTTTGAAGAAGTATGTAAAGATCATGGAGTTAAGCATATTGATAAAGTGCTAAAAGGATATAATAAAGGACAAAATATCGCTTTGAATACCTGGCAGTCAATAACTGATACTCTTGATCTCTTTAGAGAAGAGAGGAATATATCCTCTATTATTATTGGTCATGTTAGAATTAAGCGTTTTGACGATCCAATTGCAGGGAGCTATGATTCATACGAATTTGATCTCGACAAGCACGCCGCCGCTCATTTCTATCGCTGGGCTGATGCAATTCTCTTTTGCAACACAAAAACTGCTGTAACAAAAGAAGATGTTGGTTACAAGAAAGAAATAGGACGTGCTGATGATATAGCTGGAGATCAGCGATTTCTCTACACGAAAAACCGACCCGCTCACCCCGGAGGTGGTCGAGGTCCGTTCGGACAACTTCCCTATGAGTTACCAATGCCAAAGGACAATCCCTTCGGGGCTTGGATGGCAGCTGTAGCACAAGTTTCGTAGTAAATTACCCCTTAGACCCACGGAGTTTTTCAATGAGCGACCTTGCAAAATTTTTTAGTCCAGAAGAACTTGCTTCCACGAAAGCCCAAACAGAATTTCCGGTTTATCCGACTGGTAAGTATCCTGTTAGAATTGAAAAGGTAGAAGTTCAACAAAACAAGAAGAAAAATGGTCATTTTATTTACCTTGAAGAGTTGATTCTCGACGGACAATTCAAAGGCAAAAAGATCATTGATCGAATCAATATCGACAATCCCAGTCAGATTTGTAAGGAAATAGCTATGCGGTGCATGGCTGCCTTACGCGATGCAGTTGGTTTTGTCATTACTGATACAGATCAACTTCTCAATCAAATCGTCATCGCACATGTTACGGTCAAGGAAGGTCAGAACGAAGTGAGGACGTATTCTGCTCCTGGT
>LAZR01002225.1_pt1 | contig 11460 bp, 16 predicted proteins | sample 329461 | NCBI WGS metagenome assembly LAZR01 (sample SAMN03002196, study PRJNA259156) | marine sediment metagenome | biome: sea floor; feature: Hydrothermal impacted sediments; material: marine sediment; isolation source: Loki non-amplified sample from Loki's castle hydrothermal vent sediment ...
AACCGAAGTCGCTCGAAGATTATGAGGGTGGTGAACAATGGTAACAGTTGAAGTAACCTTGGACGGTGACATGTGGTGCGCCCTTGTAGGGCCTAACATCCAAGAGGGCACAGCTAGATTCGGCAAGACTCCGGGGGAGGCTTTGAGGGTCCTTGCCGCGGCGATTGAAACAGAAGAGGTGATGGCAGACCTGGAACGGAAGGGTTGGGTTAGCCGTGGGTGATAAGCCATGGAAGGTCGCCGAACGGAAGACCGCCGCGGCATTAGGCGGAGTCCGGAATCGGATGTCCGGTGCTATTGACCAGCTAACGGCTGGCGATGTGGTGCACCCCAACCTCTACGTGGAGGTCAAGTACCGAATCCATCACGCGGCCGTTACTTTAATGAAAGACGTAGAGGAGAAAGCAGAGAGAGAAGCGAAGACCCCGGTGGTAGTACTTCAAGAGAGAGGAGCCGACGCCAGGTACTACATTGTCCGTGAGGAGGACTTCCCGATCTTCGTACGGAACCTGGCGAAGGCGAAGGAGAGACGTGGAGATCATAAGTAGAATCACTCCATCCATGTTGGAGGCGTTCCAGTGCCGGCTAGCCTGGTATTGGCAGTACCCAATGGGCTACTCACCTGTCCGCGTGAGTGAAGCGCTGGAGCTCGGGACTGGGATTCATGAGGCCTTGGAGAGGTATTACGGGAAGGGAACCAACCCCGTTTGGGCCTTCACTCAGTGGGCGGATAAGGTGCTGGACTCCCGGAGCCTAACCGAAGGGGACGAGGTTCAAGCAGCGATGAAGATGCGGACGCTCGGTATCTCCATGTTGGAAGGCTACGTAAAGAAGTACGAGAAGGAGCCCTTCACCGTTGTAGCCACTGAAGATACCCTTAAACGCAAGCTCCCGCGCCCGGATGGCACTCTAACCGATTGGGACGTCCTATGCCGGGTGGACACCATCGTCCGGGATAATAAGCGAGGGCGCCTGTGGGTGCTAGAGCATAAGACGTTCAGCTCGTTCACTCCGGGCTACTTGGTCAAAGACCATCAGCTGGTCTGCCAGGTGTGGGTAGCCAAAAAAGCCGTCGAGGAGCCTATCGTGGGCATCATCTACAATGGGCTCCGCAAGCAAATAGACAGCGAGAAGGTGAAGGTAGCCTTATTCGAACGCCATGCTGTCTTCGTGAACAAGCGGCAGATCAAGCTATTCCTCAAACGGTGCTACGACATGTACCAGACCCTGACATCAGGGCATCTGGCCATATACCCCGAGCCTAGCGGTGTGCGCTGCAATATGTGCCAGTACAAGGAGCCGTGCGCCCTTTATGTTCGAGGTGACGATCATCAGTTCATACTCGACAACATGTACAAGAAGCGGGAGGACGATGAATAATGCCGTATGTAAGCCCACCAGGAGGCCGAGGTTCAATAATAGGAGCCACTTGGATACCCAGCGAAGAGAGGGGCTCCTATGTAGAAGTGGAATGTGCGCGGTGCTATTCCGTCGTCTATATGGGAAAGCTCCAAGTTATCATGAAGGAGGGAGTAGAGAAGTCCCGAGGAGTCTGGCCGGAGTACCTATCAGAAGGTTGGGACGTGATCTGCCAGGACTGTGCAGACGAACGTAACCAAAAGTGGCTCAGGGAGCGGAAAGATCAAAGGAGAGCCCAGCAATGAAGATCATGAGACCGGAGAAGGCCAAGGACGTCCACTTGAACATGCTGTTCTACTCCGTAACGGGTGCGGGCAAGACCAAGCTGCTCGGGACGGCCAACAAGTGCGAAGCCACCAAGCCTATCCTTATAATCGACATAGACGGTGGAATGATCACCCTAGCTGGCAAGAAGGTGGACATAGTCCGTCCGACTAGCTTCGTGGAAATACAGGAGATCTACGAGTACCTCCGCCACGACAACACGAAGTACCGATCCGTGGGAGTTGATAGCATTACGGAGCTTCAAGGCAAGTTGTCGATGGGGGAGATCATGGGTGACCTGGACGAGGAGGCGGAGTACAAAGAGATCGGTAAGGCCGTTCCGCCTACCCGACAGGATTGGCTCAGGTCCGCGGAGCAGATACGGAGGTTTCTGCGGGCCTTCAAGGATTTGGCAGTGCTCAAGGATAAGTCCCGTCGGCTCCATGTGTTCATAACCGCACTGGAGAAGACCGATGAGACGGCCAACCTGACCTGCCCTCAGCTCCCTGGGGTACTAGCCCTTGGGTGCGGTGCCTTTATGGATGTCCTGGCCCGGCTAACCGTCCGCGAACGGGAGAGAAACGATCGAGTCCGGGACTATCGGTACCTTCAAACGGTTGCGAAGGCAGACGATGAGGGCGTGCGCGTGCTGGCCAAGAACCGAGGAGGCCGGCTCGGTAACGGCATCTGGCGTCCAACCATTGACAAGCTGGTGTCCGCGTGGACAGGTGACGAAGGAGGTGCGTGAAACTCAATTAACGGTGTCCCTGTTACTTAAACGTTGAATCAGGAGGAAGCATGCCAAGGTTAGAATACAACCTGGACGAGATTCCCGATATAGTGGAGATACCCAAGGGGCGGTATCGAGCCCGCTTGAAGTCGGCTGTCAAGGGCCTCTCCAAGGCCAAGAAGTCGATGATCACCTGGACGTGGATACTCCTCTCCGGGGGCTACCGCGGTCAGGAGATGCGTACCTGGACGAGCTTGCAGGAGAACGCTCTCAGCAACTTGAAAGAGCACCTGCTGGCATTTAGTCCCAAGCGGGCCGTGTCAGTCCACACCAACAAGCTGGTAGGGAAGGAAGTCGTCCTTATCATTGGCCAGCGCACCATCACCAACAATAGGGACGAGGAGGTTGAAGTATCCTCAGTGGTGGGTGTCCTGCCTAAAGGCTCGCTTTTGAAGCAGACCAAGAAGCTGGACGACGATGCCCCGCTCTTCGACCCCGAGGACGACGACGAAGAAGAAGAGGAAGAGGAAGAGGACGAACGCCCTCGCAAGAAGAAGAAGCGCAAGCCTCCGGTCGAAGAGGAAGAGGAAGAGGAAGAAGAAGAGGAAGAGGAGCCGCCTAAGCGTAAGAAGAAGAAGAAGCGGCCTGTGGAAGAGGACGAAGAGGAAGAGGAGGAAGAGGAACCGCCTAAGAAAAAGAAGAGGAAGAAGCCCGTGGAGGAAGAGGAAGAAGAGGAGGAAGAAGAAGAGGAAGAGCCTCCTAAGAAGAAGAAGAAGCTTCGCACGGTAGCCGCGCGGGAGCCGGTCAAGAAGAAGAAGAAGCGCCCGGCGGAGGACGAGGACGAAGAGGACGAAGACGACGAAGACGCCCTACCGTTCTAGGAAGTGATATGCTGGAAGTCGCACTACAGTATCTGGAATATGGCTTTTCCGTCCTGCCCGTCCATACGCTCATACGGGACACTTGGACTTGCACTTGTGGGAACGACGAGTGCCCCAGTCCTGGCAAGCACCCAAGAGTCCCGTGGGTGGAGTGGACGAAGAAGCGCGCAGACCGTGCGCAACTCGAGGAATGGTTCGAAGACGAGGCCCTGGAATCTAACATCGGTCTCGTTACGGGAGACATATCTGGCGTGATAGTGGTCGACTTGGACGGTCCCGCAGGGAGAGAATCGTTCGGTGATTTGGGGCTGACCACCCACACCTTGATAGCTAGAACGGGAGGGCGGGGGCTACATTTGTTCTACCGCTGTGCCACTCCGATCCGAGGGAGGATCGCCATGTTACCAGGAGTGGACTTGAAGGCGGAACGGGGCTTTGTAGTCCTCGCCCCCTCCCTGCACGCATCCGGAAATCGATACAAATGGATAAGGCGGAGGCACCCGGCTGAAATCGAGCCAGGCCTGGTACAACTCGCCGAGACAGAGCGCGGTAATGATACCGGCTGGCGGGATGAGGCCCTGGTAGGGGTCGGGGAGGGGGAGAGGTCAAATACTGCCGCTCAACTAGCCGGAAGATATGTGAGGCTTGGGCTATCTCCCCTGGAGACCTACATGCTCTTGACCTCTTGGAATAAGCGTAACTCGCCTCCGCTAACCCAGAACGAGTTGAAGTCGACCGTCCGATGGTGTTACCAGCGCCATAATGACTCTCCTGAGGAGGAGATAGTGAACTACGGAGATCTCGCCGGCATACTTAAACGCATCGGCGAAGGGAGGTGAAACCAATGGAGGAAAAACCTGAGGAGCTGCTGAGGCCCAGTGATGTGGCCCGAGAGCTTGGAGTACACCTGTACACTGTGTACGGACTACTCAGCTCCGGGAGACTCAAAGGGTTCAAACTGCATACTCATTGGCGGATTAGACGAATCGCGTTGAAGCGCTTTATGCGCAGTACCAAGGGAGTGCGCAAGCCGAAGAAGAGGGAGATACTTTGAAGAGATTAGAGGACAATGTACACATTCGTCGGATCATTGAAGTATACGAAGCGGCCGGCTACCTTCAAACAGGACCGGAGAAGGAGAACTACACGACAATCAATGAGTTGACCGACCAAGTGCCAGCAATGAGGCCCGAGACCCTGGAAGCTGCCGGGCAGGCCTTGTACCAGCTGTGGCCCGTTACCGGTAACAAGATCCTATCTGAAGAGGACAAAGGGGCGGTACTGGCTGGCTACTTCAGCATCCTCGCTGGTCGACCTCTTGCCATGGCTAGGAGGTACAGCTACGAGTTGCCGGGTGCCTTAACTGTGGGCTATGCCATGGAATACGGTGAAGGCACTTTAACGGTCAATGGAGTCTACCCTGGCGACCGAATCACCCTTATCGATGACACCTTGGCCACTGGCGGTACCGCTATTGCTATTGCTAAGGCAGCAATACAGATGGGCGCCGAGGTGGTTGAAATGAGAGTCGTGGTGGAGAAGCTCGGGATGAGAGGCCGGGCACGAATCTACGAGGAGCTTGGGATAGACGTGAAAGCTGTCATCGGCATCACGCTGAACGGGAGCGGTCGAATATCCGTCGACCAGCTCATGGGTCAGCCGAGGTTGAAGGATTACTAAATGAGTGAATCAGTAGACATACTCAGCGTCGGCCTGGTGTCAGCGGGAGGCTGGACGCTGAGTGAAACATGGGCGAACCTTATCGCGGGGAAGGACTTACGGTCCCCTATGCCGCTGGATGTCGCTCCCCACGTGAAATCGAAGTACTCGTACCTGGTACCAGTGGACAGATGCCTCCCCAGACGACTCACCGAGATAGCTCGGCGGGCCGCGGGGCAGGCGTTAGCCCCAGGTAGCATGGAAGTGGACGCGGTGTACGTTGGCTCTACCTCCGCAGCGTTCAATGAGGTAGCGCAAGGGCAAGAGCTCGACGCCGGGTACCTCTCTGAGTGGCTTGCTCGGCGGTATAAGGCACCCACATGGCTCCAGATGAGTCAAGCCTGTGCCTCGTCCGGTTACGCAATCGGCTTAGGGGCAGACCTCATCCGGAGCGGAAGAGCCAACGTAGTCCTGGCAGGAGGTGCGGATGAGGTAACAGCGCCTGCTGTTGCAGCCTTTGAAGCGGTACGCCTCCATGGTGACCGGTGCAGGCCGTTCGATTTGGAACGGCGGAACCTGGTACTCGGAGAAGCGGCAGCCTTCGTTCTCTTGACCAAGAGAGGGCTAGGCCGCCCGATCTGTTCGTTAGATGGGGTAGGCCTCAATTGTGATGCTAAAGATCCGGCAGCCCCTGACCCGAACGGCATCCTGAGAGTCATCCTGGAGGCCATCAAAGACGCCGGCTATGCCCAGACCGGGGCCCTGGCAGCGGTTGACCTTGTCATCGCTCATGGTACCGGTACTAAGATCAACGACCTGACTGAGTCCAAGGCCATCATGAACTCGCTAGGCCCGAAGCCTTCCGTGACCTCCTATAAGGGAGCCCTGGGCCACCCTCAGGGGGCGTCAGGCGCGGTGGCATTAGCGCTCGCCATCCAAGCGCTCAAAACCGGGTACGTCTTCCCCACGGTGGGGTTGCAAGTTAAAGACCCGGAGATCAAAGCGTCCGTTGCCGCGTCGGTAAGGCAGATACCGCTCGAGAGGGTGCTGTGCCTGTCCTCCGGTTCATGGGGAGCCAACGCGGCATTAGCCGTGTCGTCGAGGTTTCATGATGAATAAAGTACTCGTTACTACAACCGGTATAGGTAGAGCCTCCCTGGAGGACTTAGGAGTGGTGTCCCTTAAAGAGACGCCTCTCCGGAAGATGTACGAGCTTGCGTGTAATAGAGCACTAAGGTCGGCAGGCAAGTCCGTACCTCTACCTGCCCACCTGAACGCGGGGATCGCCTTCTCGACAGTCAAAGGTGAACGGTTCCCTCATGTCTGGAGGGACCTCGTTATAGCCGGCAAGAAGCTGAGGCCGGGTCACTTCCTCAGTGCCATTCACAATGCCATTCCCGGTTATTGTGCGATCCAATTGGGCTTGATCGGCCCTCAAATCGTGCTGACGTCTGGTAGCGCCCTCCAGGCAGCCGAGCTTCAATTACTAATAGGGCGCGCCAAGTTGATGCTGGTGTGTGTGCCTACTGGTGGCAAGGCATTAGCTTACGTAATGGAGAGAGAAGATGTTTAGCGACATAGTTGAAAGAGTCGCTTCGGCTACACCCGAGAAGCCTGCTTTGGTGTCCGGAGGCGACGTGGTGACTTACGAGGAGTTAGCGGGCATGACTGCTCATACCTTCTCGTACCTTAGACACACCGGCGTTAAAGCAGGGGACGTAGTGGTACTGGAGCTCACCAATCCGGTGGACTTCCTATGTGCCGCTATGGCGGCTCTTGATGTGGGATGCCAGGTGCTACCGATGCCGCCGAAGCTGAACGGGCCTACTATGGCTCAAATCTTGTTCCGCTGCAAGCCTCGCCTTGTTATGAAGCAGCTCCACATGGACTCGTACCGAGGCGGTAAGAAGTCTCAGTCAGGAACGATGCTCCACCTCACAAGTGGCTCTAGCGGTGCCCAGAAGATCGTCGTCCGGCCTATGGAGAACCTAATGGACGAAGCCTCAGGGGTCGCTGCTCATTTAAACTTCGTGTCGGAAGGCACGAGGGTACTGGCGATGATGCCCTTGTCCCACAGCTTCGGTTGCGGGGTATGGCGTGCAGTAATCTATGCCGGAGCCACCTTATACGCCCCGTTGGCCCAAGACCTCGGCGCCCGGCTTGTCCAGCTACGGGCGGCGCTCTATGAGGGCATGGATTACATGTTCGGAGTGCCGTACCTCTATAAGTTACTGATGAGGCATTGGGTCGGTCCGTCGTTCCCGTGCGGAACACGGTGCTTCGCTGGAGGCGAGATACTAAGGGAACATGTCGTACGGGAATGGTACCGCGCTACTGGTACCCACCTGCAACAAGAGTACGGCCTGGGGGAAGGAGGAATCACAACGCTGGCCGCTCCATATAGTCCGCATAACTCCATCGGCGTGCCGATTCCAGGAGTGGAGATTCGAATAGAGGACGAAGTGGGAGGCTATGGGGAGCTGGTCGTGTACCGAAAAGGCGCTCCCAGCCGGTACTTCTTTGGAGAGAGCCCCGAGACCTTCCAAGAGGATGGTGGTATCCGTACGGGGGACTTGGGGTTCAAGGCCGATGACGGCTATTACCTTAAAGGTAGGAAGAAAGACATCATTATAGTGGCCGGTATGAAGGTGGTACCTCTAGAAGTCGAGCGTGCCATCTACACATCGTTCCTCGCTGAGGACGTGGTCGTCTTAGGCATGCCAGATGATCTAACCGGGGAGAGGGTGGTCGCCTTCGTGACTCCCATGTACCTTAACGGAGAAGTCATCCGACAAGCCTTGCGCCGCGTGCTGGAGTCCTACAAAGTACCGAGGGAGGTAAAGGTATTGATTGAAATGCCTCGAACACAATCAGGGAAGGTGGATCGTGCAGCACTCAGGTCACGACTATAACTACATGTTGGTCGGCGCTACTGGTCAAATAGGCCGCTACCTGTTGGAGCTTCTCCCTCAGATGGGCCGTACGGTAGTGCTGATAAGACGGAAGTCCTTACAGGACGCTCGATGGGACTTGCCAGCCGGGGAATTCGACATCGTACTCGGAGGTTTGAGTTCGAGTAACCTCCCGACAGCTTGCCATGTCATTAACGCTGCGGGGTTCACGAAGCTCGTCTCCCATAACATCCATAAGTACATAGGGTCCAACGTAATAGGAGCCACCAATCTGGCCCACCACGTGGCCGAGACCGGAGGCATCCTTCATCAACTAAGCTCGGTGGCAGTAGCAGAGTTCCGGAAGGACGTGCTAACGGAAGCCAACACTCCAATGGTAGTCGGCAAGCAGTTGCCCTACTCGCTCTCTAAGGCTTTAATGGAGAACGCGATATCCGCTATCCTGCCTCCAGAGCAACTTCAAATACTCCGGCTGGGGGACGTGGTACCTCCTGTCTCGGCGTTCAGCGCTGACTGGCGGCGAGACCACTGGCTCCCCGTCCTGTTCAGCTGTGGGAAGCCAGGGCTCTCTCACGCTCCGCCAGATTACCACGTATGGGTCTCGGACGTCTCGGAGCTGGCGAAGGCTGTTTGCCTCTTACTAGACAGCCCTATGAGCATGTGCCACGTGTTAGGTAAGATGTACTCGTTCGAGCAGTTCAAACGCAACGCTATGGATGTGCCGGCGGAAGAGAACCGAGACCGGCTATCCAAGTGGATGACCCACATCATCACGTATGGCCCGGAAGCCCATATGGTGACCGACTACTCCACCATGGACGAATTACACCTAAGGGGGTTTGAATGGACGACACTTGAAGATCCGTACTGGATCGCTTTTGCACTTCGTAGCAGAGAACCAAGGAGACAACAATAATGGCAGAACGCAAAGACAGGCCTGAAGTACTAGCTGGCGTCACCGTTAAGGTGAAGACCGGCTGCGGCAATATGTACGTGACCGTCACGTTCCACGAGGGCGGTGAATTCGAAGTGTTCGGCATGGTAGGCAAGGCTGGCACTTGCTCTAAGGCCTTGAGCGAGGCAGTGACGCGGATGCTGTCGCTTCAACTTCGATGTGGTGTCAAGTCCACGGAGATCTCCAAACAGCTTCGTGGGATCACCTGTCCCAATCCTGTTTGGTCACACGGCACTCAGATCTTGAGTTGCGCGGATGCCGTGGCTAAGGTACTAACAGAGCTTCCCTCCATGAAGTTGGTGAAGCACTACGGCTTCTTGAACCCGGACGCCGCACCGGTACTGGAGACCGACACCCATGGCTTCAAGGAGCCCGAAGATATTCCAGAGGAGGAAACCGATGGCGCTAATGCCTAATGGGGACATCACCTTGGCCGAGCTTATACGCCGAGCCAAACTGAACACTCCCGAGAAGCACGAGGAGTTTGAATCGCTGAGGCTAGAGGCGTTCGACGTGGCTAAGCGAACGTTCCTGGAGCGGGCGCTAAGCTACAACGTTGACCATGCTTGCGTGGAAGAGATGGTGTTCGGGCCCGTGTCCCTAGCCAGTGAGATCTACAAGAGGGCTATTCGAATGACTGGCGTGCTGAGCCCAGAGCGCACCGTTCCGCTCCGGCCTATAGAGCTAGAGCGGTGCATAGACATCTGCCAGGACTTACTCAACTATGTGAGCTGGCAATACGCTCTCGCCACCATGGTCCAGATATCACTATCCCAAGAGCAAGTGGAAAAGATAACCAGAGCCGAGGAGGACTTCACTCAACATGTATGACAAGATCGCAACCATAGTGCCGCTAGCCCACTTGCACGAGCTGCGGTACGACGACTACCTTATGGCCCTAGCCCATGCGGCCCAGACCCGGGACTACATGGACTTCTACAAAGAGCGGGCGGGAGAAGGCAGGTACGTTATCCTGGACAACTCCGCTGTTGAATTAGGTGCACCGATGGACTTCGCAACCTATCTCGGCCTCGCCATGGAGATGGGTGCGTCCGAAATCGTTTTGCCTGACCACTTCATGGACGCTTCGGCCACCAAGAAGGCAGCCTTCCCAGCGATTCAAATGGCCAAATTGGGAGGCTACTACGGCAACATCATGTTCATCCCTCAAGGGCGCAACCGCGAGGAATGGTACCACAATGCCTTGTGGGGCATGTGGAACCTACCGATTCAAACGCTCGGCTTGTCCTGCCGCTACACCGAAATGTGGGGGAACCGCATGGCGATGATCCGGGAGATACTCCCTCACACGCCCGAGACCGTCAAGATCCATCTACTCGGCAACTATCTCCCACCCGAGGACGATGTAGCCATAGCCCTCCGGAAGCCTCAAGTACGGGGAGTAGATAGCTCTTACGCTAGTGTGTTCACCAAACACGATCTCCTAATCGAGTCGGGAGTGCCGAGGCCGGCTGACCGAAATCTTGACTTTATAACCGACAGGTTTGCCAACCTAGGTCTATTCCAGGCCAACCTGAAGTCCTGGCGGGTGAGGTGTGAATATGGCCGTTCCTACTCAGCGAGCTTTGGCAAAGAGACCGGCTCCAACCCGGGGTGAGACCGACCTCATCCCAGCGGTATTGGTCAAACGCCGAGCCCCTATCGCGGTTGCTGACCTTACCAAGTGCCATAAGTGCCCGTTAGAGTCCCGTACGAAAGTACGGGGCTACGGGTGCATCGATCGCCCAGACATAGCCTTCGTAGCGGAGGCTCCTGGCGCAACGGAGGTTGAAATCAAGAGGCCGCTAGTGGGAAAGGCAGGCCTCTTCCTCCGGAAGCTACTCAAAGACCTCGGCATCGATGCCAAGCGATGCTACTTCACTAACACCTGCTTGTGCAGGCCCGACGGGAACGCTAAGCCCAAAGCTGAGTCCATAGAGGCTTGCAAGCCCCGACTAATGGCCGAGCTGGCAGCTATCCGGCCCCGTCTTATTGTAACCTTAGGCACCACTCCCACTAAAGGCTTCGCGGCTTACACACGGGGCATCACCTTTAGCCACGGAGTCCACAAGACCATCCGGTTCAAAGGGATGGAAGTGGGCGTCTTCCCGACCTTCCACCCGTCCGGGGTGCTGAGGGCTCCCGAGCACTTCCTCGACATTGTGGACGACCTTAACATGGCGAAGCGGATAGTGGACGGTGAAGAGCCCATCATCGAACCGCCCTACGAGAACTACCACGTAGTGGAGACCCAAGAGCAGTTCGACCACTTCCTGTTCCTGCTCGGTAGGCAGAAGCTGGCAGCTTGTGACATAGAGACTACCACTTCAGTGTGGACAACCGGAGAGATACTGTGCGCCGGCTTCTCCTGGGCCCGAGAGGAAGCCTATATCGTGGATTGGCGTGCCTTAATTGCCGATAACCTTGATAACCTCCGGGCTCTAGATGACGTGCTGGCAGGCGTGAAGCTCAGTTTCCAGAACGGCCCGTATGACGCACCGTTCCTACTCCACGCGGGCTTCAAGAACATCGACTACTACTTTGACACGATGCTCGCGCATTACCTAATAGACGAACGGCAAGGTACCCATGGCTTGGAACGGCTGGCAATCAAGTACTACAAGGCGCCGGACTACAAGC
>LAZR01002226.1_pt1 | contig 11459 bp, 14 predicted proteins | sample 329461 | NCBI WGS metagenome assembly LAZR01 (sample SAMN03002196, study PRJNA259156) | marine sediment metagenome | biome: sea floor; feature: Hydrothermal impacted sediments; material: marine sediment; isolation source: Loki non-amplified sample from Loki's castle hydrothermal vent sediment ...
AAGACAAATATCGCATCCTTCTAATTCGAGCAGTGGTAGAAGATAAGGAGAAATGTGCTAAATGTGGATTATGTGAATTGAACTGTCCCTACAACGCAATAAAGGTAGAAGACGATGGAGCCGAAGTGAATGAAATTTTATGTAGAGGATGTGGTGCGTGATGTGGTGCGTGCCCTTCAGAGGCCATTACATTAAGATATTACAGAGAACCTCAATATGAAAAACAAATAGATGCAATCTTGGAGGAAATATAAAGAGGCGTAAAATAATGGCAAGTGAATCCATGAGTGATATAAAGATTTTAGCTTTCCTTTGCTGGAAATGAGGTTATGGCGCAGGTGACATGGCAGGTACAATTCGAGCACAATATCCTGCAACTCTAAGACCCGTGAGGATTAACTGCACAGGACGAGTAACACCATCTTTAATAATGCGAGGGATCGGCAGAGGTGCAGATGGCGTGATTTTGGGGGCGTGACATCAAGGGGAATGCGATTACGAAACAGGAAATCTAGTAGCGGAAAGAAATGTAGAATATGTTAAGGCGATCTTAGAAGTAACTGGCATCTCCCCAGAGAGAGTGCAGATATTTCACTGTAGTGCGGCTGAAGGGCAGAGATTCCAAACTGAAGCAATTAGAATTTCAGAAGAAATCGCAAATTTAGGTGGGAACCCTCTTAGAGAAGCTATAAAATCTAATCAAAAAAAAAGCTCAGATGATGAAAAGAAGAATTAAACCGATCGAATGAATCTCGTGAGAAAATTTTAGTCACAGGATGACAAACCATAGTGGTGGTATCGGGAATATTTTTTATTTTTCACTAAAACTAAAATTATAATTTTCATTTTTTAGAATTGTTAAAAGCGTTTAACTGATTAACCAACAAAACCTTCTAGAAAATTTGAGGAGTTCACAACTGTTTGAACTCGGTCATAATTCAACACTGTTTGAAGTTATATCATCGATATTAAGAATAAGTATAAAAGTATTTTAATTCAGTTATAATAGATAAAAAAACTAAAGTAAGTAAATTATCGATGTAGATAATCTTACGAAATATTAGCTTAAAAGTATGTTATATTAAAAAAATAAAAAGTTTAAAAAGATGCTGACAAAAAAATATATTAAGCCGTAAAACTGAATAAGACCTTAAGCTTAAATTTATGGAGCATCTATTAAATTCATGTTAATGTTTATTTTAATTGGGAATATATGAAAAGAATTTAAGAAATGAATGAAGTTAGAATAAATGAATATATAACAATAAGGCTTGAAGGCAAAAAATCAAACATTTACATAAAGGAAGAGTTATTCAAACAATGCACTTTCCTTCTGATCAATATCCCGGTAGAAGAGATACTCTCATTTAATAAGATAGAATCGATTGATGACGCTGCTGAATTGCTAGATCCAACCCTTGAAGAGATAGAAGGTTATCACTATAATATTACTCCAGAAGTAGAATTTTGGGCGCACTGCTCAAATCTTCAAGTGTGGTATGAGAACGATTATAACACACGTCTTCTGCACTCAAATCTCGCATTTTCTCTATTACAAAAATTATCTAAAAGCGGAGATCCGCTAGCTAAAAAGAGATACAAAGAAGAGATTGCACAACGGTTTATATATGGTAACACTAAAATCCAATCTTTTCTCAGAGAAGAAGGATATTTAAAAGATTTGTCTAGAGAAGAAACTTTAAGCTTAATTAAGGATGGCGATATTATATCTAAGCTGGGAACGTTATTAGGAAAACCCTTGATAATTAATACAAGATTAAATCCAGATTCGTACGGATTCGTAGTAGAAAACGGCGTCGTTGAATGGTTAAGCTTAGATAATTGCGGAATTAAAAAGGTACCTGAAATTGTAAGAGAATTGAAGTTATTGAAAGGTCTTACCCTTAGTAGGAATTCGTTAGAGATTCTTCCCAAATGGATCGGTGATTTTAATCAACTTGAAGTCCTTGATGTTGCTAATAATCAATTAAAAGAAATTCCAGAAGTGGTTGGAAATCTCGAAAGATTAAAACAGTTAAAGCTGCAACACAACAAATTAAAGAAATTGCCCGCTTCTATTGGTAATCTGATTCAGTTAGAAGTGTTATTTGTAGGCAACAATTTAATAGAAATCTTACCAGAGTCTATTGGAAAACTTACGTCGTTAAAAGATTTTATCCTTGGAAATAATCTAATCGAAATTATTCCAGAATCAATTGGAAATATGCTGTCACTTAAAAGTCTGGATATACGTGAAAATCCGATTCAAAAATTACCTTATTCGATTTTATATCTCAAAAATTTAAGAAGTTTGTTTCTGAAGGGATTAAGTGAAGAATTTCCAAGTCTAGTGGACAATCTTAGACGAAGAAAAGTTAATATTCTAAAATAGAAAAAAAGTAATTAGATTTGGTCTGGTTATACTCTAAAATTATCTAATCGAATCATGAGGTCAAAGTTTTCTCTGAAGAAATCTTCAAATATGTCTAGCATATCACCATAGGAACTGCCGAACGTTGAGAAATGGTGTTGATCTATATGGTCGAAAATTCCCGTAAATTCGTGCATATAAGTGTTGTATTTTTCTCTGTTTAATCCTGTTCCTAGCATATTCCGATCCCACATGAGTATACCACTAACTTTAGTTGAAGTATAAGTAGTTGCTTTAACATATTCAATTGTGTGAAGTGAAAATAAATCCGCAAAAATAAAATGCCACATTTTACCCATTTTGATGTCAACAAAAGAATCAGGATAAAGCAACAAATATGTAAGTGTATTGGCGATAGCGTTATGAAGCTGGGTAGGGTTATTTGGGTGAAATAGAAAGTCGGTATAACGGGGATTGCTAGATACACCACCCCCTCCATCCCTAATGAATCTAACTTTAAATTCTTTATCGTAAAGGTCCCCAAGATTAAACACATTGAACATATCCTCAAGTATATTGAAAGCTGTAGTGAGTTTATTTCCTATATCTTCACCTTCCATTGCCCAGAATTGTCTGAAATCCAGAAATCCAAAAGAATTGTCTGAAATCCCAAAAAAAGGCGACTGCAAAACATATAAGATGCTATCAGAGAATGTATCACTTTTATCATATGAGGCAAACTCTACAAGTTCATCATAACTTATAGGGATCTCTAAGCCGTCTTGAAAAAGTTCGTTGTACCCATATAACTTGTTATAACCAGAACCACCGCCACTTGCTTGTAAACTAATAACACCATCATTTCCATTCTGGAGTATTCTCTTAAGAATTGCTATGGGACTTTCCTGACTATCTGGGGGATCTTCAAGATAAACCCTTAACCAATTCTTTGCTTGTTTTCTTGTTCTGTATGCCCAAATATTCGGATCTTCTAAAAATTGGTCATACATTGTATAAGGACCGTAAGCTGAAAATACTACATCCACGATATCATCGACTTTACGGGCTAGAAATTCAAAAATCCTATTTTTACCAATAAGGAACTTTTCATTTTTTGTGGCCTGATCAAAATAATCAGAAAGATAACCATCCAGAAAAATATCTCTAGCATCTTCGAAATCTTGAGATTTTAATGGTTGGTAAATTTCAAAATACTCATCTAGAAAAGCCTGCCGATTAGGTGTAATAAAGTTTGGATTTGTGGTATCACTAATAACATGTGAAAATCCATTGATAAAGATGTCAGTATAGAATGAATCTAATTCTCCAGATCTAACCCACCTAAATACTCCATGTGAAGGGCCTTGAATATTAAACTCTCTATTTAATACACTTAGGTCATTAAAACTATGAAGAATAAACTCAATTATAAAATTACCTGTAGTCTCTTCTGAAAACGTCATAAAACCTGTAAACAAAGATGTATAACCAGTGAACCCAAACACATCTTGTAAGATGATATCTAGCTTACCAGTAAGAGGGAAATCAGCACTCTGCAAGTCTACTCCAGTACTAAACTTTATAGGTTGAAGTGGATCACCATTTGTGAATAATATATTCTGAAAGCCTAGTTTGGGGTTCGGATTGTAAAACTTGCTATCTTGGTCTATGACCCAGATACCTCCTTCGTATTTCAATAAATCGTTTTGCATTATGAGAAGCCACGCCTTATAGAAATCTTTCTTAGTTAAATGTTCACCATTTATTCTATTTAGTTCTCTCGTACCTCCAGATATCGTAAATCGAGTTGTCTTTTTTAGCCAGAAATTATCATTTGCCGGTTCATCAATAGCAAAATTTCTAACTTTATACCTCTGAATTTTAGCCGATTCATCCCTTCTTGCCAATCACATCTCTTTTTTGGGATAAAAATAGTTATCCTTATTTACCTTTCATGTAGATTAATTTTCACCAGAAATGTAAAAAAAATAGAAATGATTTATCTTCTAACTTTGTACGATAGTATGTCAGGTAATGTTATTCTTGATATAATATTAAAGGATTTTCCTTGTAGAGACAGTGTTGAGATTGTAGGCCATCTTACTGCTCTTACGGGGGATTTTAGGAAAATAGGTCCTCCTAAATTTATAAAGTTTGAATTGGAGGATGATTTAATCATAGAGTTTATCCCCGTAGAGAGATTACTTCCGTTTGAAAGTATATCTACTTTGATAATGCATCAGTCTGTTATTTATCCTTGCAATCTTTCCTTAATGGTTGGTTATAACAAAAATGTTATTGCTTGTATTGATAGAATTATTGAGAAAATAAGATTTTTGATTATAGGTCATTTAGTTGAATATAAAAAAATTGATGAATACCATTTAACGAACCTTATCAGTTTAGAGTCTGAAATCCTTGATTTTGTAGAATGTGAACTAAAATATGGTTTGTATTAAGAAACTCTTTTTTCTATATTGCTACTTTATTATAAACTCGAAATTTTTCCTTTAAATATTGTTTTTGATAATTTAGAATTATGTAAGTCTCTCTATTGTAAAATATTCGAGATTCTTTTTTCCTTATTGAACACTAAATTGAACATTCGAAATATTCCATTGAACAATTTGTTGAACATTCTATCAATTCGTTGAACATTTCATTGAACTTTAAATAATTAAATTAAAAAATAGTATCAGGAGAAAAAAAATGAAAATTACATCAATAAAATTGGTATTGAAAGGAATTGTAAGGTTCTGTTGTGAGAATTGTTCTTATTATTTTGTTAATACTGTAAATGGTATATGTACATTTGACAAAGAGCAGATTTCACATTTTTTGGCTGAACTTAAAAACTGTAAGGCATTTAACTTATGGTGGGGTGCAGTAGAGTGAGAGACCTACTTAGAGATTATGGGTATACTGAGGATGAAATCTATGGAGACCCTGATTATGAATATGAAGAGGACATTGCTGGAAGACTTTGTACCAGATGTGCGAATCCAGATGGACCGTATATGAGTGATAGATGTAATGCTTATAAAATGCCTTTATATATGGTTAGTAGGAAAGCAAAATGTAAGCGATTTAAAGAGATTAATTATAAACTAGAACCTGAGGATTGGTGGTAAAGAAATGTCATATTCAAAAAGAATAATGGAAATACTGATAACCGAGAATCTAACCTATAAGGAGATTGCCAAAAAGCTTTTTCCAAATTCTGAATTAGATAGACAGAAATTGAATGTTGTTGCTACAACTGTTAAAAGACTAAAGGTAAGGGGATTGATTAAACCAACAGGTATGATTAAAGACAGATGTGCTATATATAGTCCTATAAATCGGGAGAATGTGATATTCATTAAAGACAATGAATTCTTAGACTATAAGGAAGGATATTATGACTTCCAATCACTTTTTAGTGAAATTTCTCGGTTGGCAAAAGAAGGAGAATTCAGTAAACAGAAAGTAGCTCTCTTGCAGAGATTGTACAAAGAAAAATTAGATATGAATCGTATTGCCAGAAATATTAGTAGGGGGGATTTAAAATGAATGATGTTCGTAAAGATGGGGAGGATATAATAGAATTCATGAATTTAGACCTTGATGTTTACTTTGTTCAAAAAGAAAAGGAGATTGAGAAACTAAGGGAAAAGGTGGATAAGAAGATTAACAAAACTCAGGTTGAGTCCCATGAGGTGAAGAATGAATCTAATGAAATGAAGAATGAACCTAAAAGATACCCTAAGAGAAAGCTAACAGGACTATTAGGAACAAAAAAGATCGGAATAATTAATGAAAGATTAAGTATTAAGGAATCCCATAGAGCATTAAAGCATTTTTTCAATACGCACGTGATTAAGGAGAAAAACAAGAGAGAATTCCTTTATATCAGAAAGGCGGAGTCACGTTTTTTCACTTCCGATGTTTCGGAATTTCCAATAGACAACCAAACATTGAGAAATATGATATTATACCTTAACCAACAAGTCACATTTGGTTATTATCAGGACTTATTATCTAGATTATCTGAGAGTTCTGGTGGAGACGATAATGAAGAATAATTTCTTTTTCTTAGAAAAAATGTTAGTTTTTAATCTTTATTTTGAAAATTCTGTCATGGCTTTACGAGGGTTTTGTATTGAATTAGCAAGAGATTTTAATTGTATTACAGGATTACCTGAAAAACCAGAAGAATTAAATTGGTCTTGTCCCAATTGCAATGAGGGTTTCTTTTTAATCAAGTTTGGGTTTAAGTACAATTTCTTACATGAATGCGAGGTTATTGACTTTATTTGGAGTTTAGTCGGGATACCTTACATTTTGTGGGGTACATACAAGGAGGAGATCCACCGATGTTATTAAATTCAAGAAAAAATAATATAGTGGTGGGATACTTCTTGATTTACTTAATAATTGGCGTTTTTGATGCTTTTTTCATGCTTTATATCCCGTTATATTACTCTAGTATTTTGAGGGTTAATCGAACAGAATTGGCTTTTATACAGCTATTATCATATCTTGCTTTATTTTCAGCTCCTCTACTAGCTTTTATTTATGATAACCATATAAAAAAAGAGAAACAGGCAAAATTATTTTTGCTTTTATCTCTTATTCCGTTATGTGCATCATTTCTAATCTTTGTTTTTTTTAAACATATATTAGCACTTTACGGTGTGTTTGCATTCCTTAGTATTGTTTCAAAAACATTGGTTAGAACGGGAACAACAAGCAAATACTTAGATTTCGTAGAAGAAGCTGAAGACTCACACGAATATACTGATCGAAAGATGAAGATAATTGTATCTACAAACTCAGCATCTTCTGTTGGATTTCTACTCGTGTCATTTGTTTTTAATTTCTTTGTGTTTAATATTACGTCCTTAACTTCATGGAATTTATTTTTCGCTTTAGGATGGGTGTTTTCAATTCCAATAATGATTCTAACCTTTTTGTTTGTAAAACGGATTAAATTTCTTAAAAGTGCAGAAGGTAAAAACAGTGAAAATATAAGAAACAAAAGAAATAAGCTTTCCGTTACCCAAATTCTTATTATGGGGATTATCTATATTGCAATCTTTTTATCATACTCTGAAAGTCTCACTTTTTTTCCAAGAAGCGAGTGGATTTATGATAAATTTACAGAAAACAGTTTTAGGGTTTATAGTTCCCTTTACTTTGTTTTTATTCTTATAGGTATGGTTGGATATTATCTGTCATCCGTTATAGAACAGAAAACCAGCAATATGACTTCAATCTTATTTATTTCTATATGTCTGTATTCACCGATAATGCTTTTAATGACGGTCTCTAATTTTACAATGTTTATGGTCTTGGAAAGTATTTTGACCATTATAGCAAGTATTCTCTCTCTTACGTATATTTCCTATGTTACTGATTTCTCAATTAAATGTAAACACAAAACCTTCACATATCAACTCCTTGCGACCCCCTCCTCAATAGCAAGTCTAATATTTGTTCCTTTAGGTACCTATCTCTCAGATAATAACCGTTACGAAAATTTAGTAGTGATTTCCTTTTTTTTATTTATAATTTCAGGTGTATTACTTCTAATTGTTTTATTTTTAAGGAGAAAGGGTAAAAATAGGATATTGCTACCTCAGGAAAGAGAGTTAACAACTATGTAATAAATTATACAACCTGAGAAAAAATATCTCTTTATTCAATAATTAAGCGTATTTTAAATTTATTGTAGTAAAAGTAATTGTAACTTACTAATATTAAGTCTTGTGGAGAATATGGAAAATCTGTTCGGTAAAGCTATATATGAATATTCTATTGATAGAACCCTTAAGCTGAGATGTGTTAAGAAAGATAATACGATATTCGACCTTGATCTATCTTACTATTTTAGAGATTACGAAGAATTTTCAGACTTGGAGAAAAAAGCTATATCTCTAGCTGATGGAGAAATATTAGATGTGGGTTGTGCGACGGGATATTATATCCCTGCTTTAAAGAAGAATGGGATTGTAGATGCCATTGATATATCGGAAGAAGCAATAGGAATTGCTAATGTAAATCGTATTGAAGAGTGTCATGTTGCTGATATTTACCATTATAAACCCTCAAAGAAATATGATACAATAACTCTGTTTGAAAATAACATTGGATTGGGGGGGACTTTTTCAAGGACTAAGAAACTGATTAAAATATTAGCTACTCTTTTGAAAAAAAATGGAAAAATAATAGCTACAGTTCGCCATGCTGATTATAGACGGAAATATTACAGTTCAAAATATACTCCATATTGGAAAGGTGTTTTTGGTAAACCTTTTCGATGGTTTTATTTTAATATTAGTTACCTTCCGAAATTCTGTGATAAGTATCATTTAATATTAGATATTATAGATAAGGTTACAGATGAAGAAGGTCGTGAAATATACTTGGTTAAATTAAGTAATAAAGATTTATAGATTTGTGGATAAAAATTATGCCGTTACGTGCTTTTAATCGTCAGCTAAGAGATATTTTTGATTGTAAAAAATTACCTGAGTCACCAGAAAAGTACCTTTGGAATTGTATTGATTGCAAGGAATTACTCTTCTTAATTGAATATATTGACAATGTAGATACTAAGAAACACTACGTATTTGCTCATGGGTATGAGATAGCGGACATTATTGAGGAAGTGGGGGAAAACCCTTACACTATATATACACCCGGTAAGAATAAGATGGATAAGTTTGCTATGAGTCTCATCCCTGAAAACCCTAGCACATAAAAAATATATTAAATTCTTTTTTTTTCTTATTATGCTGCTATGTGTAGATTATAAATAAAAGGGAATAAATAGTTTTCATAAATCTTAAACAGTCAAAACATTTATATTTTCTAATTGTTTTATTTAACTTGAAGTTAACGGGAGAGATGTGGTTTATTAATCACTTACCTCCAACGCTGACGAGTGGGGGAAATGAAGGAGGATTTTCTAATCCTCCGCTCATCTTAAACTTTTTCTGATTTTATCTAAACATTTTGATGGAAATATTTTTAATCCTTTTTGAATACAATCAGGATATTTATGAAATTTTTCTTTAATTAATTCAAACGATTTGATATTTATTTTGTCAATTTCTCCCTTTTTGTTGTAAATAGTATACCTTAGCCATCTCCTAATGCAATAACATAAAGCATCAGCGATTTGAATCCCCATGCTTATAGTAGAGTCTTGAAAATATATTGTTGGAATTATTCTATCTATTTTTATATAACTGGGATGGTTTTCTGGAAAAAATATTGCACCTTTTAGTATCCCAATTTTTTTTTCATTCCATTCTGTGTTTTCATGATCCATAAAGAGAATTGCATGATGTCCTGATAGATCCTCAGTGAACATTTGTATTCTTTCAAGTAACATCACATTTGCCCAGAATCTAACATTTTTCTTTATTCTTAGCTCGTTTTTGAGTATGCTACAGAAATTGTCCTAAAGTTTAGTTCTTTGCAAAGCTCGTATATTTTTTGGAATATTTCACGTCTTTCTTCGTATGAGATCTTCTTAAAGTCAGAAAGGTTGTCTTTTTTTTTAGCGTTTCCTAAAAGTGATCTAATATGGATCTCGAAGTTGAATGGGATATTATACTCATAAGACAATTCTTCTCTAAAATTCGATACTTGTAAGTCAATATCCTTATAATCCTCTTCCTTTATTAAGATTGCAGTTAGAACAAAGAGTTCCTCGTTATCTGAAAAACTTGGGTTTCCAGATTCGTCAATGAAAACTAAAACCATTTCTTTAAACCTTCTTTATTTGTTTCGTACAATATTTAGATATTAGAGATTTCAACCTAAATAGTTGAGGTTTTCATTATTTTTGCTTTTCTTTAACCGAATTATATTCAAGGTCAGTGAAGGATTTGAGTCGGTTTCGAATCTATCCTATTTTTCCTTAAACGTGGAAGGTTATTAACATGTTTTAGAGTCTATTATATGAACGCTTGTAGCAAGGTGTAGGAATTCTGTTCAAAATATAATAAAATGGTATGTTCTTCCTTAATTACCTAAATGAAAATCCCTGATTAAAGGATAGAAGAACTAGATACTATTGATACCAAAAAAAATTGGAATTTATATCATTTGTTTTAAAGTTTTTATAATGGTGAACTTTCAGGGAGAAAATGATTAAGCCCGGTATTAAGCAGATTGGGGGGAATTTTAGAACAAGGAAGTTATTAGATAATTATACACCAAAGCATGAATTCTTCTTATCGATGTTTCTTGGTGCTGGTTGGTATGAACTAAATAAACCCAGATGCCAATATGAGTTATTTAATGATAAAAACAGTGATATAATTAATTATTTTGAAGTAATGACATTCCATCCAAAAGAATTTGATGAAAAAAAATTATTTGGTAAAGGCTGGATCTACGATATCTTTGATCAATTAGAACTGGCTGAAGAATTGCTTTTTATTGACAAGGTTAAAGTAATAAATATTTCTCTTTCGACTTTGGCACTCTAAATCCAACAACTACATTCTCTTCATTTAATCTAAGGTATGCTTGAGCGATTTTTTCAGGTGTATTCATATTCACCTACCTTTTCTTTATAATTGGTGTCTCCCGCCGTGATACGCTCCAAATTAGCTTCTAAGAGTTTTCTTATTATTTGGTTTATGATTTCATGTTAAAATATTTTTCATAGAATCAGAATTCATAAATTTATTAAAGAATTTTATAAAAAATTCTTCATCAGCTAAGTCCCCTTCATTAAAACCTATTTCCTTTGCTACTGAAGAAAATACATCTTCAATATCTTTTTATACCCTTGGAATGAAACATATTCTAACTCCTTGATTTTAGAATCAGAAAATAAAACATTTTTACATAAATCTAACCTTTCTTCAAGACTTTTATTAAATTTATGAAGATCTGTTGGTTCTTCTCCGTTCTTTTTCTTAAAACAAAGATCATCAATCATAACTTTGAAAAATTCTGACTTGATTGAAAATTCAATATTATCTTTAAAAATCTTCTTGAATATTTCAATTTTAGAAGTTTTTTCAATCAATAAAGTTATATCTTTACTTATGAGTGATTTAAAATGATCAAGTATTTCTGTATG
>LAZR01002227.1_pt1 | contig 11453 bp, 20 predicted proteins | sample 329461 | NCBI WGS metagenome assembly LAZR01 (sample SAMN03002196, study PRJNA259156) | marine sediment metagenome | biome: sea floor; feature: Hydrothermal impacted sediments; material: marine sediment; isolation source: Loki non-amplified sample from Loki's castle hydrothermal vent sediment ...
ACGTAGCCGTCCCGACGGTGAGTAGCTACGCCAGTTCGTTCGTTGTACTCCTTGATGCTAAAGCCAGCTCCGCTGAGGAAGAAGAGGTCCTCGGCGCCGATTTGCCTACGCGCAGCACTGATTAGCCACCTAGCCCGAGCCACCGTAGTTGTAACGCATGCCACGTCGAGCGTTCTGGCATGCTGACCAAACCCGACACGAACTATGCTGCCGTTGCGTAGTTGGTCGGCCACTTTTTCGATCAGAGTTTTGTTGCTCATGATTGTTCCTTCCGGTAAGCCCTCACCATACGCTTTGTGGCTCCGGCCATGTCCACCAAGGCAATGCTGAGCTTAGCAAGTGCCTTCACAAATTCGTCTATGTTGGGCTTGATCCGTACAACGACTTCGTGTAACGTAGAAGGTCGCTGCGGCACCCATCTAGCACCCACAATGAACACTACCATGGCAACCAAGAAGATGGCCACTAACTTGATCGCCATGGCAGTGTCGGGTGTTATGAATCCAGGTCCGATAGGACGTCCTCGAACATCCTGCTGACGTCGTCCCCTGCTGAGACTTGACCAGACAGATACCAAGTAACGATCAGATACACGATGGCAACAGCCAAGAGGATGCCGATTGTTACTCCAAGGACTGTTTTGTAGATAGGTGTTTCGTTCATGATTTCCTTCCCTTCGTTGTTGCTTTATGGGATGCGTTGACTTCCTGAACTTCGTGAGCTACGCTTGCTCCTTGGGAGACGGCTTGGTGCTAACACGAAGCGAATCTTCCCGGTCCGTAGTAGCCAACTGAGGACAGCGGTCACAATCACGGATACCAGCATCCAGATGCCAAGAATCCAAAGTATGGTGCTCATTTGTTTGTTCCTTTCTCCTCCTCCGTTTCCCGGTTACACCTCAGACAGATCGGATCATTACCTAGATGACCATCCGCAACGTCTCCACAAAAGGTACAGATCGCTTCACCTTCGTACTCGAACTCAACGACGAAGCCTGCCGGTGCAATGAAGAAAGCTGCTTCCTCCATTGTCATAACCGGATCGCGCCTAGCTTGAAATTGTTGCCAGAGTCGCTTCACTCCCCAGGTGATCAGTAGAGCACCGATTATGAAGGCTGCTGTGGCAATGTCGAGAAGCCAGTCGTAGTAGTATCGAGGAAGGAAAATCGCCACCCCGACGGCTCCCAAGATAATGCCAACGGCTTTGAGATACTCCCTACGGCTTATAGATCGGCTCATTCTTCCTCCTTCTTAGTAGTTCCGTCTGGCCAAATGATGATTCGCAATGGCAGCTGAACCCGACGGGCGTAGCGTACTGTGTACCAAGTCCCCGATCTGCGGGCCTCATTAAAAGTGCGCGGTGTGGCTACCAAAACTTCAGACTTGTCAACGATGATCCCATTCCTGATCAGGTAGTCGGCAGGTTCCTCCCAAAACTTTGTGGCCTTATTGAAGGCTCGCTTCGCTTCGTAGATTGGTGGGTGGCCCCACACCTCGTAGCCCAGAAATGACGCAATAGTGGCAGCATGGTCGTCTGACCCTACGCAGTCCCCATGTCTGAAGACCCTGTAGCCTTGCTTGTGGAAATAGTTCAACACCAACAGCAGTTTGTAGTCTTGGCGCTCGCTCATTCCCTGAGCAGTTCCAGTGAACCCGACGGTGCTCATCGTTGGGGCCATAGGACCGGACCCTTGTCAGGCACCAAAGCTCGATGGTCGCCTACGTGCTCAGCAAGCAATACACATTGGACAAATCCGCTGTCAGTTTCGATAACGTCACCGTCTCCGTAGACTCGACCCGGTTCTTTGAAGATGAAGTATTCACGAGTTGAAGAACACCTCGTTCGTAAATGGCAATGGCAAGGGCAAGTCTTAAATGAGCACGGATCATGCACAGACCTTCTACGAACTGAACACCATGCTGACCACATCCACTTTTGCCTCATTCGTATTCCCTTCCACACATCGGGCAGACTTCCAGAAGCTCCTGATCCATCATTAGCAGTCGAGCAAGGTCCTTCCTTGCCGCCTCCAGCGCCTCCAGGTGCTCTACAACGGTTTCAATGGTCAAGCCGTGCACCTGGAGGTGCTTCTCAGGTTCGGTGGTCTCCAGACCATCGTAGGGACAAGTCCAAGTGAGCACTTCGAACGGATTCATGCTCATCAGTAACCTTCCTGGTTGACGTGGATGTCATGACCAGATTCCATCCACTTGATCTTGGCACGGATGACATTAGCCATTCGCTTAGCACAAGCTTCTGCGGTTCGATCGCTGCGGTGGTTGTGGACACAATGTTTGATTATGGCAAATCGTCGGATGACGTATGCCCGATAAACGATAGGTGTCCCAGTTAGTTGGCGAGTGCTGGTTGATAGAGTCATACCGGACAAGCTCCAATCGCCTCCATCAGAGCTTCGATGGCACCGTCTGAGTCGAACTCCACCTCTGCTTCGAAGTCGTGGAAGATGTCGTCGGCATGCTCCTCTGCATCCCTGGCATCGTGGTACCCATCGGTTTCGTCTAGGCCACATTGGGTACAGGCGTCACCATCAGCTTCGAAGTCGCCACCGTCAAGCTCGCTGACTTCTTCCATCCAAGACTCGACCTCACTCTGTTGTTCTTCGAGGTTGTAGTAGGCCTCAATCTCGGTGTGGCCGAAGCCGTCTTCGATGTTGCTCATCTTCTCTTCGATGACATCCAGTATCTCCTGAATGGTGTCAGCAACCTCGGTGACTTGGTCGTCGAAGTCTTCTGGGTTGTCAGTCATGTCGAAGTGCTCTTCGCCAATCTGGTAGGCCATCACCAGCACATCATTCTGAGTCAACTCGGATTGACGTGGAGAGCAACTTGGCTTCACGCATCTGCGTTGGGTGCCGCCATACCGGAAGCTCCAATGACGATACGAGTCACCCACGTTGATGGGGTCGCTGCACCGGCCACAGTTGCCTTGGGCCTTGCGCGCCTTCTTGACTGTAGTGACTCTCATCGCTTCTCCCCAACCCAGCCGTTGGCCTTCAGAACTTCAGCTGCCGCTTCCTCGGGTGGCATCTCATCGTCGAACGCATCCCAGTAACCCCAGTCTGCCAAATCGCTAATGCCAATGCCGACCTCATCTTCAAGGGCGAAGTTGACTTTGTCCATCCACTTCTCGAACGTCATCATGCTTGGTGCCTTCCCTTTCACCTTTCCTTTTAGCTGCCGTCCTACAACAGCGGAGAGCCGCGGGTCATCAGGAGTAGACATCTCAGCGAAGTCAACCAGGATAGTCTCCGCCAGTTCCCTGGCCTCGCCCCAGTCAAGGTAAATGCTCGCGCTGATACCGTCTAGCCCCAGGCGTATTGTGACTTCTTTGATTGAGGTGACCACCTCTACAGCATCGTCACCTTTGCGAATCGTTGTCGCGCTCATTCTGTTCTTCCTTCCTGGCGAGCCTTCCGTACCGCGCCTCGAATCTTGCGATCTGCACCGTTGCCCATTTTCGTCACAAAGTAGCCTTCGTTGCCTTCCAACATGTTGTAGGCGTACTCCCAATCAATTCCTGGATGGTTGCCCATCATGTCCGATGCCAACGCGCACTCAACTGCCTCCACCAGAATTTCATCGGTCACGTCGTCTGCTGTAATGAGGTTCTTCATTCTTCCTCCTGTATCTGAAGCCTTGAAATTGGAAACCTCAGAGTCTGTCTGCTTGGGTGTAGTCGATCTTCATGATGAGAACGGTCCGCCTCGGAAGGCTTCTGCGCTCTCCCAATCGAAGTCGTGCTCGGGAATCTCACTGGCAATGATCTTGCCAGTAGTAATCCGCTCGATGGGCCAGCACTCTGGTCCGCCGTACTCGCCGAAACTACCGACTGCCCACACCTGATTGTTCTGCGTGTAGTACTCGGCGTCCAGACCGAACTCGGCAGCAAGCATGTCCTGCTCTTGCACAGTAAGTTGCATGTCGGTGTCTGTGGTGACTGTCTTCATGAGGTGTCCTTCCTTTGCTGTCTCTGTCCTCATGCCATCATTATGACGGATAACCCGGACAATGTCTACTGATTTCATGATATTTATCCGAAAAGTATTGGCTGCTCTGAAGGCTCTGAAACCACCTCTAGGATGGCCCCTGGCTGCAATGAGAACTTCCAACCGTCCGATAGGCCGGACCTGGCCCAAACCACGCTCCACAGGCGTCCTTCACGGTGTGACAGTACTCCAAGCCAACCGTGATCCCGATGACGTATCTCAGCTCCGGGAATTAGTGCTCGGGCAGAACGTCCTGACATGAGTCAAGCGAGCCAGGAAGTATGGCTCATCCCCATCGGTAGGACCAGGCTACGACGTTGGTCCATTCGCTCTGCCCGAGTAAATCTGGTGACGCAAGGTGCGCAGTGATTTCTTGACTCGGATGGTCTCGCCAGCCGATCCGGGAACCGTCGCTGCAGTGATCTTGACACCATCAGGATCGAGGGTAATCAGGACGTAGCCTGCACCATCACGTAGTGCTTGGGCAAGCTCATCAAATATGGTCACTGACCTGTGGTCGTCGTGGCTTATGTCATGGCTCAATCTCGAAGCCATTTCTTCATAGTGCATTTCGTAGCTCCTTCTTCCGTAGAAGTCAGGGCTGAAGGCTCTGCCACTGAGCTACAACTCTCCGGAGAGTTGCCAGGAATCGAACCTGAGTCCTTCAGCTTGTCTGACGGTCAGTCAGCTTAGTCAATCAAACTTCTACCAGTCGACTTTCTTGATTCCTTGGAATCCCGAACCACCTCTAGGAGCTTTGGCCTGTTGGTTGAGATTGCGCTCATCGAGCTTCGAAGCTTTGCGAGGTGGAAACAGTCCTGTCGCGCCATAACGCAACCCATCTTGTGGATGGGAACTCCAATCGTGTACAGGATGAATCGAACCGGCCTTACGCTTGCCGTCAGGATCAAGGGGCCAGTGATAGTTGGTGAACGAAGCAATGCCGATTTGGACATTGGATGAAACGAACATCCTCTGCTCGTTAAGCATCTTGGAAACGATGAGCCGACCTTGGTCGTTGGGTACCTTCTTCGACCTTACGAAGATGCCAGCTTGGCGAAGGTGCTCGGCCATTGACTTGCCAGTGGTTACGGTTCGCTGTTCGCCAGCCGGATCACCAAAGTGTTTGTCGAACGGCTTCCATCCTTCTTCAATTCGTTGGACGGTGCCAATCCAGAAGTCGGCGTTCTGGCCTGATTCAAGAATGAGGTCAAGTAATACCAATCCGGTGCTGGGACCGATCGTCTTCACCATCATCTCACCCTCGTTGTCTGGGTCAGGAATGGGGATTGAATCATGTTCAGGGACATGAACAGTTTGGGCCACCCATAGTGCACCTTCGTCACCTATACCGTAATCCCAAAAGCCGTAGAGTGGCAAGTGATCCTCGAATACGAGTTCCTCACCCTCAAACCAGTCGACATGATATTTGCGTTCAAATTGTGGATAGACCCGACCTTCGATGATGTCTACGAACTGACCTTCGAGTTCTTGCAGAGCGAACTCCCCGGTATAAGTTGCTTCGAGGTCTTCGATGTACTCTTCGCCAATGTTGTCGATGTTGTCCCGAGTGCGAGCGTGGAAGGTATGACGTTGCCTGTTCAGCTTTTCGTTGTTCGCGGGTTTGGTCACGTACTCATCGTAGAGCCAATTGTCAGTCTTACCTCGTGGCGTGGTGGTGATGGCACTGCGGTGTGGGAATCCTGGTTGACGCAACCGACCCACGACCACACGCCACGCCTTTAGGGATATCAGATTGGCCTCGTCAATCCAAATGAAGGCCGCTTGGATACCTCGGATGGAGTCATAGTTGTCAAGTGACCTGAACAGAACCTCGGTGCCGTTTTTGAGCTTCAATTCGTATTCACTTTTGTTGAAATTCTCGATCAGTTCATTGGGCAGCACTGAGAAGAACTCACGCATCGTTGAGTCTCTGAGTTGTCGATAGGTTGGGGCACACACCAAGATCAAACAACCCGAATTGCCGAGTGCGTAGAGCACTGTCTTCACCGATCCGCTCCATGTCTTGCCCGAGCCAAGACCACCAACGAATCCGGTGTGGCGAGTCTTGGTGTCCATTATGAAGTCAGCCTGGGCACCTTTAGCTGTCGACCAGTCAAAGGGAACTGCTATGGGCTGAACCAGATCAACGAAGGCTGTGAGTGGATCAGTCATCTTCAATCACTTCGACTTCGATAATCTCGTCACCCCAGTCGAGAGCCTGAGTACCGTCCACCCCTTTGATGATCACTTCAATCTTGGACTCAGTCTTGGCGGTGATCTTCCCGGTCATCTTTGCGTACAGTTCCAAAACCTTCGAATCACCTACTGACAACCCGAGTGCTAGCCCTCGCCAGAAGGCTCCTTCAAGAATCACTCCTTCAAGCTCCAACAGCTTGAACACGTAGGCTTGGAATTCTTTCTTCGCCAGAAGAATTCGAATGTACTCAGGCTGCGATCCAGCCACCTTAGCGACCTGGCCTACGCTTGTCGGAAACAGCCCAGAGTCAAGCTCGGCTTCGAGCATCTTGTGGGCGATGCGTTCTTGGTTGGGTGTCAGGCCAGTCTCTTTGCTGACCACCGAACCTTTGGGCCTACCTGGACCGGCAGGACGCTTCTTCCTCTTCTTCTTCGGATAGGCCTGTTGTCTTGTGTCACGAGGTGCTTGGTCATCGCGAGCAGCTGTGGTGTTACGGGTGTGAAGCTCACCCTTGACGTTCTTCGAGCCACCACCACAAAAGTTGCAATCGCAGTCTGGCTTGTGTCCTTTGGAACCCATTCAAGTTATCCAATCTTCCCATACTCGCTTGTCTGGAACTCGACCACCTCGCCGATTGGCCCGATGCTCAATCCATATTGCCTCAGTTTCAACTTCTAGACTACCGCCCTCATCAAGCGCCAGCCGAATTTGGACACGTTCGATGGGTGAGCAGCCACCTCTGAAGCCTGATTCCGAATCGAGTCCTTCAATGAGACAGTCAACCACCACTGAGCAGATCGCACAGAACTCACGGGCTGTTGGGTACGTTTTCCCTCTGCCTTCTACGAAGAAGGGATTGTCGTCTTGGGTATAGAGGTGAGCGGTTCCAAAGCAGGCTGCGAACTCCATCCACGCGAAGTCATAGGCGACCTCGGCTGGAATTTCGAAGTCCTCGTCATGGCTCACCGTTGTCGTCACCACGTTCCGTAGTACAAATCCCAGAGCCTAATCGACTCTGCGTCTCTGGCATGGCTTTTGACTTCAGCAGGTACCTCGTTGATGGTTCGCTTCTTGTCAGCTGCGTTGACTTCGGCGAGAGTAAAGCCACATCTGTACGCCCACCATCGAATGGCTCCTGAAATCTCAACGGTCCGCTTCATGTCATTGTCCCATCGTCTTGGGTCGAGACGTTCTGCCACAACCCGATCCAAGTCTCCGGAAGCAAGCATGGCAGCGAAGGTGTCGAGAAACTCGAAGGCCTTTGCCTCACCAAATTGTTCGAGGTGCTCACCTCGACCCAAGGACCAACCGCACATCAATCCTGGGTCGATGGCGAGCACCAAAGCTGTGGCTCTATTCATCGCCGAACATGAGTTCTATGTAGCCTTCAGCATCGAGCTGGTCGCCCTTGGCAGGTTCACCATCGCTCGACAAAGCGGTGGTCGGTTTGGTAAGCAGTCGGGCCGGGAAGTCATCAGCGTCGGGATCAATAGGTGACTCGAACTTGACGGTCTGGAGACACTTCTTGCACTCCAATCCGATAATTGCTTTGGGATTCTTCACCGACATCACGAAGCCAATATCGGTGCCCTCTCCAGGACAAGCCGTGCACCGAAGCTTGAAGACAAAAGCCGGATTCAAGGTTCGTTCAAAGACCCTGAAAGCTGAAGTGAATGGGTAGGCCCACTGCTTCGGCAGAATGAATATCTTGCGTTTCTTGGTCATTATGCGGTCCTCCAAAGACCGTCGGCATTCTTGGCTGCCAACGGTTGTGTCGTGTTTTGATACCCCATGCTTATGATGAGACTCTTATCTGCGGCTTCCGCATTGATGCGGTTCACGTCAGTAGCATGGAACGCCATAGACCCATTGCTCCATCGATCCCAGTTGTAACTTGCGCCTGCCATCATGTCGACCAGAGCTGGACTGTCCTTGCACCAATCAGCCTGTCCCTTTTCCTCACTCCAGCTAAGGCATGAGGGTTCGAACATCGGATCGGTAGTTTGACAAACTCCCCTACTCTCACAACTTGCCCGAAGTGCCTTACCGACCCACGGCAATGCTACTACGGTAAGGTCAGCCATTCGCCGAGCCACGCAGTTAATCTCCCACTGCATGCGATTGCAGACACGTCGCCGAACAGTGCCGATCAAGGCCAGCAAGTTGTACGTCGCGGTGATGGAAGTTTCGATACCTTCTGGTACAACGTAGCGTGCGTCTTGGTAGGGCACACCAGATTCTATGGCCGTTTCGTAGAATCGTTGCAAGTGGGTGATCGATTCGTAGTAACGATTGACTGCTCCTGCTGGCATCTTCTGATGAAAGCTAACTGGCAACCTCATATTGAACCCTGCCACGTTGTTGGCTCGTTGGGAGAACTGACCGAAGCCAGCACCCACTCTGGTCCGCACCAGCTGATGAGTCAACGAACGACTCACTCCGTCGATGGTGAAAGTCAGGGCCACCGTCTCCAGAGCATTCGGTATGACGTGTTTGAACTCGGCTGCGCCCTGAGCAATACGCCAAGCATCATCATCCCCACCCTCCGTCCCACGGTAGTGATCAGGGTGCTTGATGTTCCCAAAGGTGGTCTCCGCAAAGACGGCCACAGCTTCAGCTGCGATGTGGGCCTCCGGTGGGTTGATCAACCTCACTTCAATGTTCTCGAACCCTTGATCAAATCGGGAGTTGTAATTGGATGGTGCTTTCGCTGGTAGTTTGTGTCGCTGCATTTTCTTGTCCTTCCTGCATGTTTGTATTCGCAATACCGTTAGCCAAGAAGAACTTCCCATGCTCGGGCAGCTTCCCTCGGATCAGGTAGATGTCTTTGTCCTTACCTTCCCATATTTCTCTCGTCTTTCGCTTGCCTAGCCACCCAGGAACAACTACTGGGAAGCTTTCTCCTTTCTCGTCACGAACGTACAATATAACGGTGTCGGTCTTGGTGCCAGTCTTGCCAGCCATCTGGGTAGCGAGCTTCTCCTGCTGTCTGTAGTTTCGGCTGATGACGTGTCCCGCAAACATGAGTTCAGCTTGAACGTCAGGATCCTCTGCCTCCTCTAAGAGTTCAGAAATTGACATAGCGTTGGTCCCATTGCGTATTCGACTTAGACCAGCCTCCTGTTCCCGAAGACCAAACAGGTCATCACCAGCTTTGGCTGCTTGCTTGAAAACTTCGATGGTTTTCTGACCGATACCCTTGACGCTACCCAGGGCCTCCCAGTTCTTGAAAGGTCGAGCCTCCATGAGAAGGTCAGCCGTCTTGTCACCGATCCCGCGTACCTGGGTCAGCCCGTAACGAATGCCGCCAGCCTCTAGTGCAAACGTCTTCGCAGATTTGTTTGGATTGACTGGCAGGAACTCCACACCCTTGCGCTTGGCCTCGCCAATGAAGAGGTCACGCTTGTCTGCCTCATGCTCGGTGGCCAGTGCAGCGTAGTAGAACTCCAAGGGATAGTAACGCTTCACGTACATCTGCCAGTAGGCCAGCATCGAGTACGACAATGAATGGGACTTGTTGAATCCGTAGGCTCCGAAGGTTGAGGTCTGCATCCAGATTTCGGTGGCCATCTCTTCATCGATGCCTTGCTTGGCAGCACCCTCTACGAACTGGTCTCGAAACTGTTGGAGAATCTCCATGCCCATTCGCTTCGACAGGAACTTCCGAACCTCACCTGCCTCTGCCCAAGACAAGCCACCGATGCGTCGCATGATGGCCAGCACCTGCTCTTGGTACAGCACGAGGTTGTAGGTGTCCTTGGTGATGTCATCAAGGATGGGATGAATCTGTTCAGCCTTGTGGCTTCCGTAGCCTTTCCACTTCCGGCCAGAGTGGGCTTGGACGTAGGCGTCGTTGGTCCCTGCCAGCATGGCCCCTGGTCGACTCAGGGTGTTGATGTCAACTAGCTCGGCGAACTTGGTGGGCTTGATCTGACGTAGCGTATTCTTGGTGGCCTTGCCAGAGAACTGGAAGATGCCGAGCACGTCCACCTCAGTGAATCCTTGCATGGTCTTCTCATCATCGAGAGACATGTTGTAGAAGTCAATGTCAACCCCATGGTTGGCCTTTACAGCCTCCTTAGCGTTCTGTATCAGGGTCATGCCGTCGATACCGAGAATGTCGATCTTGACCAATCCTACAGACTCTACGTCCCAGCCGTCAAGTCCAATGACTCGACCCTTCCCAGGGATTTCGTAGATAGGCGCCACCTCTTCCATTGGTGCCGAAGACACCACCACTCCGGCAGGATGCACACCCATGGCTTTGTACTGGCCTTCCAGAACGGTGGCCTTGTACATGTCTGGGAATTGGTCCATCACTTCTTGCACTTCCGGGAAGGCCTCAATGGCATCGACCAGACTCATATCAGAGCGGACATCACCGTGAGCACGGTCTGGGATGTATGGCTTGATCTTGTTGGGGACCCAGTACGGAATCTCATGAACTCGTGCCACATCGTCCAGGGCGTTCTTGGCTTTGAAAGAAGTGAAGGTTCCGACGTAGGCCACTCGGTCCTCACCATACTTCTCCTTCAAATAGTCATGGATCCTGATTCGCTTGTCGGCAGGGAAGTCCAGGTCTACGTCCGGCAAGTCAGCACGGTTGAGGTCGATGAACCTTTCGAAGAGTAGACCATGCTCTACTGGATCCACTTCGGTGATTTCAAGCAGCCAAGCCAACAACGAACCAGCCGAAGACCCTCGGGCCGGACCCTTCATGATGTCCTCACGAATACAGAACTTGCAGATGTCTGCGATCATCAGAAAGTAGTCGATGTAGTCCTTGGCCTCGACGATTCCATACTCGTACCGAGCGCGTTTCAGGTAGACCTTCTTCTTCTCGGGACCAAGCTTGTCAAGGCCACGCTTATGCCAACCCTCGTTGACCATGTCCTTGAACAGCTGCTGCTTGTCTCCATCGTATGGATAACGAACCAGTTCGATTTGCGGCAGGGTAACGTTGCACCGAGCTGCAGCTTCCACCGTGTTCGCCATGGCCCTGCGTAGGTCTTTCTTGGAGACCACACCATTGGCCTTAGCAATAGCCACAACGTCTTCGGCTGACGTCAGATAGCAGTGCTCGTGCATCGGGCCTTGGCCGTCAGGTCCTATCACCTTCTTCCACCTCATCAACGCAGCCATAATGTTTTGAGCCTCACGCTTGTCAGGCGTCGGGAAGTGAACGTCGTGGGTAACAATGGCGTTCTCAAATGGCGCTATCCAGTCGGCCACGATCTTGACAGCATC
>LAZR01002229.1_pt1 | contig 11451 bp, 22 predicted proteins | sample 329461 | NCBI WGS metagenome assembly LAZR01 (sample SAMN03002196, study PRJNA259156) | marine sediment metagenome | biome: sea floor; feature: Hydrothermal impacted sediments; material: marine sediment; isolation source: Loki non-amplified sample from Loki's castle hydrothermal vent sediment ...
ACGGAAGACGCTGCAAAGCTGGTGGCGACCGCTGCAAGGCTTCAGGCCTAGTACGGCACCAGAGAGTAGGAGGGGGTCCGCCTCGGGGGCCCCTTTCTGCTCTAGCTTTTTAGGACCACTAACGTGAAGATCTGTCCATACTGCCACCAGTCTACCACACTTTACAACCTAGAAGAGGGTCTGTGGACCTGCTCTTCTTGCAGTCAAAAGTTCCAGAGCACAATAACGCACATCTGCAAGGACTGTAGCTCAGAGTTTACTGTCACTGGGGGATCGAACCTACTCGTGTGTCTACGCTGTGACTCTCGAGACACAATATATGTCGGACCTCCTCGTATCGGAATAGAGTTACCGGTACCTCAAGTAAGTAGAAGGCCGAGAGAGATTCGACCTGGTAGTAAAGAAGACGTCTTGAGGCTGATTAAGGCCGGCGATCGCCTTGGTCTCCAACATTTGGGGTATTCAGACACCAGCATCGACAAGTGGCTTCAAAGGGTAGCTAGCTCCAGGATCGCTGCAAGAGTTTAGAGCTTAGGGTCAAACAGCAGATGAACCGGTTGCACAACCAGACGAACCGGGCATAGAATCAGAACATCAATATATACCTAAAGCCCGCATTCAGAAGCGGGGGAGAACCCAAAGATGAGTCAGCGAACTATCACCCTCAAGAAGCTCAAGGAGACCCGGAACACAGTCAAGTTCGAGGAAGTCGACGCCCAGGGAACAGTGATTCCGCAGGGTGAAGGCAACCTTGGGGTTGTCTACATTCAGAAGCGGGCTTTCGGGGACACGACCACCTTCCCGGAGAGAGTCCAACTCGTCCTTGAGTGGGACTCCTAGGTCCGCAACCCCCATGGAGCGGATATGTTGCCTACAAGACCACCATCATGTGAGCCACAAGGCTCGCAGGCGATGTAACCGCAAGTTCCGTCACGACATCAATGCAGCCATAGACGGTGCCCAGTTCCCGGGACGTCTCACGGCTGCATTGGCTTTTAGAAGGGGGTGACAGCTTGCAGCATATGGGCGGAGCGTCTCGCGAAGCGACCACGTAGGACGTCACCGTAGAGGGGATCAACCCTCAGCTGGCCGCATTGGCCCTGAACGAACGGAGAGCCGAGCTATGGAGATCTAGCGAAGTCCTCTCACCCTCAAGGTTGCCTTCAATGAGAGCCCCTAAGATGGACCCCTCCTACTTGGGGGCTCTCAGACAATTCCAGTAGGTTCCAGATGTTCGCAACGGTCTCAACGTACCTAACACATCTCAGGAAGTGGTGGACCCTCTATATCTTACTTTGGGCCCTAGCGACATTCCTAGTTTGGTACGTAGGCACAGCTATGTACTACAGTCAGTCTGACAACTTCGTATATTCGGCTACCGGAGTCTACCGCGCTATAACACCAGAGATTGCGGCTGAGTGGTCCTACCTAGCCGGAATGCATGAAGGCACTTCCTCGCGGGTGCCCTTAGACGGCAACAGGTTCTTCGAGATCACACAAAGAGGTGAGGACAGAGACGTGCTGGTTGCTGGCATAGAAGACGTCCTCGCTGCAAGCAAGGTTAGTTACATAGATGCCTTGGAAATACGTGCACCAGTAACTAAGCTTGAGTCATCTCCACGGTCATACTATAGCTGGCTTGCAATTACGTCCGCTATAGCAGTCGCACTACTTGGAGCCATACATATCGCTCCCCTATTAGCATTAGCCCCTGAGGAGGACACACCTCAGACGGTATACTCCTGTCCCCTACTTTCCGGTAACCATGCTCTCCGAGAGTACCTACGTGCTGAGGTGGCGGAACCGGCAGACGCGCCTGGCTTAAAACCAGGTACCCACTAAAGGGTTTGAGGGTTCGAGTCCCTCCCTCAGTACCAGCAATGACTCAGGAGACTAGGTAATGGAAATCTGTGGCAGGATAACTCGTGGTGTTGTTGGAATGCATCGTCTCTGTATCGAGAGGCCGGAAGATCAGTTCGCGCACACTCACGATACAATCCACGATCACCAGGCCGTCACTCTAATGGAAAGACTTGTCTCTTTGGACCCGGACGGGCAGTGGCAACTACGGACAATGGCGGATGACAACGAAGCAGTAAAGGACTCACCTGAGCCAGGAACGCCGGAATACACAGACATGCTAATCGCACACGCTCACAGTCTAGGTAAGCCAGTCATCGAATTCGGCCCCGGTGACGCCCCCGAAGACGTGGCACAGCGCCTAGCAGACGCAATAGATGAAGCTTGTGAGGGTAAGTGAGTAGAAAACCAGTAGTCCGTTGCACTTGCCGTCGAAGACTCGGCAGAGTACCTTCACGCTGTCCTGTTCACACTGGAGCAAGGCATAGAGACGACGTTTATCTCGGCATGTGCCTCACAGCCAGTGTCGCAGTTATTGTAGTAGTCGTCTGGTCTACCGCAGTAGCGCTACTAGTGTAACGAGGGTGGTTATGTCGCAAGAGTCCTGGCCTCCACAACTGGTCTGTCTCAAAGAACACCAGCACACTACAATGATGGCTGTACACTCCTGCAACAACCCAACCCCTCTCGCCCTCCCCAGCTATGTGCCCCTACCCTGGAACAGCCACCCTGGCGGTGGCCAAACAGGAGGTATCATTCACAGTCCAAGGCTCACGCGATGAGCCCCTACAGGGACGTCTTTGTACTACTGGTTTTGCTATGGCGAGGAGCTGTACGACTACAAAGACGGGTCACTCCAAGAACCACTCTAGGAAGAGCTTGCACTTCTTGGGTATTGGGGTGCCTAGCAGTCGTACTAATGGTTCAGGGTATTTTATCAACGCTGCATGGTCTCCTACTGGCCTTCGTAGCTACATGTACCAGCCTGTGGTTCTTCTTCCGCCTATCCGAGAGGAGATAAGTGTTGACGCTTACTGATTTCCTAAACGTAGTGTACTGGTCTGCAGCTGTGGCTATTGCCAGCCTCTCGGCGGTGGTGTCTCTTTGGTGTGCAGTTTGGATCGTTGAGATGTTTAGAGGCCTACTAGGAAAGGAGTCCTAGACATGGCCTATCCGGATCCTGTCACTTGGACACCGCTCGGTCTATCGTTTGATGTCTTTGCCATACTAGCCGTCCTTACGGTGTGTGCTTTCTTCTACCTGGCCCTTCGTTGGATGTCCGAATACCTAGCCTTGTTTGGGTCAGCTCTCATAGCCCTCACTGCCTACACTGTGGGGCTGATTACTTGGATGGTCTTCCTTCTAATAATACTAACCCTCGTAAGTCTACTGGTGTATACGGGTTACTGGCAGCAGAGGAGACGCTAAGGTGCTGTTTCAGAAGCAGCTCTGTCCTACACTCGTTGGTCTCTGGTATGACTGCGGCCTGGGCTGTCAACACTGGAGAGAGTTAGGCTCCTGTAGAGCAGGAAAGACAGAGCACGGACGGCACCCCCTTACTCAAGACCACGAGTGGGGAGACGAACAGTCCCCCAAGCGAGAACGTGCTATTGCCGGAAGGTCTCTAGAGAGTGATTAGCGAGGTGACCATCACACTAGGACTAGTACTAGCACTTACTGCTCACGTCAGTGTAGCTGTGATTGTACGGTATATGTGGAAGACAAGATGGCGCTGGCCTATTACCTACGCTCTATCTATGTCGGCTCTCAACATCAGTGCAACCATATGGCACGTTCCGTTCTTTAGCACTGTTGTGTGGCCTCAATGAGTAGTTGGTTCTGTATAAGACGTAGCACTTACGTCAAGTTCGACACGGAGATTCTTCCTGGCGGAGAACGTTTCTGGTACATCAACCGGCGACTCGTGACGCGGGCTATCTTTGACGGAGTCGGACGGTGGTATGTGTGGGGAGCGAAGCCATGAGTAGTTTGCTGGCACCACCTTCTAACCCCTACAATAGTCAACGACATGCTATCATTCCTGGCTACTACCCACCACCTCTCGAGAGAGATGAGAGACCACTCCTCTACTGCCAGGCTTGTGGAGGTTCGCAAGCCAACCCACTCCACTGGGACCACTTCTATGAATGGGAACTACTCCTTGACGATCACTGGGACGGAGGTATCTCTTGAGTAACGTATGGAAAGAGTGGCAAGAGCAAGCACGGACAGCTAGCACAGACAAGTGCCAGCAGTGTGGTCAAGGTCACGGAGTGCTTCATGACAGCGAGCATGAGTATGTAGCTCCTGCTGATCCGCTTGACATGCTCTATACCGGGCCTTGGGAGTCCAATAGTGGGGTAACGGGTCAGAAACCTTGGGTCTATGTAACATGCAAACTATGTGACATGCCCACGGAAGTGAGTCTTCGTCCCCGGAACCACCGCGAGTACTGCTCAGCCAAGGTCTTCCACGAGGGGACTGCTAACAGTACTGAACTCCTAGAGGTACTTCAAGAGGCCGAGTGGTCCAAGAGTTTCATAAAGGACTTCATGGGTGGCAGAGGTTTATGTCCCTCATGTGGAGAGCACTACCAACAAGGACATCACTCTAAGTGTCGCTTCGCTGCTGCCATTCTCAAACTAGAACAGCTCATACAGGAGCAGCTCACAGGTAGGGTAAAGTTTCTGCCCGCCAAGGAGCCGAGTGCATGAGTAGAACTGATGACCGCATAGTAGACCAGGTTGGTGTCTATGTTCCAGACCCTCCTGACGAGCAGCATAAGTTTCAGGGTGGTCAGTACATGGGAAAGGAGGAAGTCTGCTCTGAATGCATCGGGGTGGAAAACGCTCCTCAGCACACACTAGACACGGTAGCTGAAACCGAAGATCACCGTTGGTCTGGCTGGCCTGGAGCCTGGTGCCTTGATTGTGGCACAGACGATGCCCGAGAGAGCTGTCTCGCAGACGTCCATCGAAGTCCTGAACACCGAAAGGCTACAACTGGAGACGACCGCCAATACCTAGGCGATCACATCTGCCAGAACGATCCATGTCCAGAGCCAGGAAGTAGAAATCATGACCCATACTCCCAACGAGACTAGTAGTGTCGCCTTGACAGCCACACCAGACGACAAAGCGATTCCGCTAGAGCTCAATGTCTCAACTGGCATCCTTAAGCAAGGTGAGGTTGTCTGTTCTTTGACACCAACAGAAGCTCGTTTTCTGGGCTTCCTAGCAACGCGATCGGACCGCTCAGCTACCCATGGGAGTATCCTTAGGCAGGTTTGGGGAGCTGACTACACTAGAGAGATAGAGTACGTTCGCGCATACGTCTACCGTCTCAACAAGAAACTCCGAGAAGCGTTCACTCTAGAGACGGCTAGCCCTATTACAAACCTTCCGAGTGTTGGGTATCGTCTAGAGTTAGAGATCCAGGTCTCGCAACTTCAGTACTACCCTTCCCTCCTAACCGAGGTACTACGACTGGTCAAGAAGATCGCAGACTTTGGCGAAGCTACTGGTTTGGATGTGCAAGAGGCTAGGAGAATAATCCACGAGGTACGAAAGAACAACATAGCGGACCTCCAATCAGACGAACCGTAGACAAAGCCGACGAACCAGCGGTATAATGGAGTCAGACAACTGCCAACTCGCAGTCGTTTGATAGTCTGGGACCGGGATGAAGAAGGATCGTAGATCTAATGACGACCGACTTCAACGCTGACGTCGATGACGCTATAGCTGCTGTGATTGAGTATGAAGAGGAGACAGGCGTAGCTCTCTCAGAGATTTTGCGAACCTACACAGGGCTATCGCCTGAAGACCGGGAGACAGTACGAGAGTGGGTCGGATCGCAGCACTCAGAGGAAGAGCGCATTGCAGTCTCGCGTGAGCGACAGCTCATAAGGCTCTTCGCGGCGGAAGAGGCTTGGACCTCAGCGAAACTAGCGTCGGTCGGCTTCTCAAGCAGATGAACCGGAGCGAACGCAGACGAACCTGCTGTATAATGAAATCATAGGTACTGACCCAAAGCAGAAGCTCGAGGTAAAAGTCGATGAAGCTACTCACCGCAATTAGGCTGGCATGGCGGTATCACCAGATGCCGGCAGACGACCAGCGATGGACCTACAAGCTCGTGCCTGGGGTCTTCCACATCAACCCTAAGGTCTCAGGTGTGGTAGAAGGCTGGGCTCTCGAGGAGGACAATCAAGGTCAAGTCGTGATCTACACCGAACACTATCCGGACTCCGCCTGCTCCGAGTGCGGAGAGGGATCGAGTCCCTGCAAGTGTGAACGGGAAGCAATGAGGGGTCACTCCTGCATCGATCCGATGAACGACATGTATGGTGAGTTCGCCTCCGCCTGCAGCAAGTGCCAGGAAGAGGACGAGCGCTACCAGTACAGTCGCTTTGAGGCATAACCCGATGCAGTACAGTGCAGGGTTCCACATCCGCCTCTTCTCCATCATCGTCCTCTCAATGATTCTCATTGGGATCGTTGTGGAGTCTGTCTAACATGAGAAAACAAGGCGAACCTTCTTGGCCCGCAGCTTTGGGTATTGCAACTGCCATCATAGGCATCCCAACGTGCGTCATAATAGGCGTGCTTTACCTTCTGGGGATCTACTAGATGCGTAAGTGGCACCCGCTTATGGCCACCCTCGCGATGTTTATAAGCATCAGCGGCCTCGTAACTACAGGTGTGTGGTATGTCTCAGGGCAGTCACCCAACTTGATAGTTTCAGGGGTAGCTGTAAGCCTCATATCTCTCGCGAGCTTCCTCTTCCTTGTGGCACTCCCCCCTAAGAGCAGTACTTAGATGTTCAAACTGCTACAGGCCATTTACGTAGTCACAGGTAAGCGCGTGGGTCTTACTCGGCGCTATTTCTGTGGCGGTTGCCTCAACTGGGCGTGGAGTGATCAGCATAACTGGTACGAAGGCCCCAACTGTATCTAGGAGTCCATCTAATGATCTACTGGCTGGAATTCATCGTCCACGACTACTGGCTCGCATTCGTTGTCACCTCAATCGTCTTCGCAGGGATCGCAGGCCGAATGGTTTATGACCTGGTCCTCGAGGACTAGACACATGGGTCCCCTTTTGACATCGTTCGATTTCCGGATGCTAAAGCTCACTAGCCTAAGCATGCAAGCTACCGGACTCTTCATCATTGGGTTCTCAGTTGGTATGGGCCTCAGGCAACTATTCGGGAGCTAAACACATGACCCTCACAGTCGAGAGCGTCTGCCCTGCTGGTGGACAACACGAGGACATCGTTACAGCCGACTACCACTCTGAGATGAACAGTTCCAGGGAGGTCTACGGTCGTGCAGTCTCGTTCCGGGTTTGGCTAAAGCCTACCTTGAACTTCTGGGACTCTGTCATCAGGGGAAAGGAACAGACGAAAGAGACGAGGGCCTTCAAAATAACCCTCTGCCGGAAGTGCAGTACCCTCTTCGGGGTGACCAAGTGACGTTCAGGAAGTACAGACCCCAATACCGGAAAGACAGCAACGAGCTCGAAGTCCCTGAGAGGTCCGATGAGCCCGCCTGGGTTACCTTGAGTGCCACCATAGTTGTGGTAATTGCCCTACTGATTATGGGTGTAACCCTCGGCTTTACAATCAGCCATTTCATAACTGGAGGGAAGTAGCCAAATGACACCCAAGCACCCCCCGGTACCTCACCCTTCTACAGATCCAGGTAGTGAGGTAGACGCTCCTACAGGCCTAGCGAGTTTCTTCCTCATTGCAGCTTTGGGTCTGATAGTTTGCCTAGCAGCATTTCTCTTCCTCTGGATGCTCCCTATGGGAGTACTCGCAGAGATCTTCAACAGGGATCTTGCTAACGCTGAAAGCGGGGTGGAAGTTTGGTCGGAGTTGACCTTCTGGGCCGATCTAGACCTCGTACTCTACACTCTCCTATTCGACTGCGTTGTGGTAGTTGTCCTGACTACTATAACTATCAGCTTCATGGGTGGACCGAAGGAAGTTCCGGGAGAGAAGGATCCGCGAAAGTACGTCCCCAACTACCGGAAAGCTAAGTAGGCTGATGTCAGAACACTTTGAGGAGTACATACGTACTAACTTCCCGGGTATACCTGAAGAAACTCTTCAGACCTACATGCGGGGAAGAACCCTGATGTCTGAGCGTCCGAAGTCTAAGAAGTACAACCCACGGTACCGGAAAGCCGGAGAGGAATGCCCAACCCAGGATATGTCCGCCCGGTCTGTTGTTTGGCATATCGCCACAGCTATCACACTAGGTACCCTGGGGGTATTGGCGGTTGCTGCAGCCGCCTATTTCATAACCGGAGGGGAGTAGAACCAGCATGAAACCTAGGACCCCCGAAACGTCGTGGTGGAGGTTCTACACTACACTCGCCTTGTCTTGCTCTGCCCTGCTCCTATGGTTTGGAGTGCCTAGATACGAGAACCTGACAATCGTCCCACTTCTGATACTCGTTCTTGTCTACCCCAACAGGACTAGGTACATAAATGTGCTACTTATGGGGACGATTGTACTCCTCACCTGGAAGATACTGTCTCCATAACTCACAGCTAGTGGAGCTGGCTACCTAACCCAAGCTAGCATCGGAGAACAAGATATGGAAGCTCCAGGCTCCCGTGAAGGGGTCCCTGAAATTGCGAACATCCTCTTTCATTGGCAGTACGACCGTAGCTCTCCAGGACAGAGACATAAGATCGCCTTTCTGGACACCCCAACTGGCGACCTAGTTATCTTTCCCCACCGCGACTGGGATGCCCCTGTGGGTGTCACCGTTGAGTGTGTTATCTACCCTACCTACAGAGCAGGTGTTGCAGCACCCAAAGATGGAATACCTGCCAACCAGAAGGTATCGAGCTACTCTCTCGAGTCCCTTCCAACCGACATCCGACGCGTGCTTGTCGACGAGATAAACACAACCCTCAACAAGATGACCGACGCTTTTGAGGCGTCCACAAACCTCTTCAATGGGCTGATCGAACGACTGTCCCACGACATTGACTGGGGTGACGAAGAGGACAGCCCAGACACTGAAGCACCCTCTGGAGGGGGGTGACTTATGCTAACTCTACTACAACGCATCTGCATGGACTGTAAGAAGACCTACGGCTTCAAGATCTGTCGCGGCTCCTTCAAGTTCATGCAAACTCACGGTCTGTGCAAGGACTGCCTCAAGGTCAGGATGTCCGACATGGATCTTCGGAGAAACGACCCGGCCTACACCGAACCTGCTCTAGAGTGGCTAGAGGCGCTCTCTATGGAGCGTGAAGAGCAGGTATTACACGACGGGGAGAGCTTTCCCACATCATGACCTATATACCACGGGTAGTGTGCGGGTCGTGCGGCCAGAACATGCGCTGTCTCACGAACGAGGTAGCAGCCCGAGCGACTACAGCAGGGGCACCCTACTACATCGTACAGTGCGACCGCTGGGGCTGTCCGAAATGTGATCATGAGGTCCTAGTAGGTTTTGCTAGCAGGCCCACACACAGAGCCTCTGATCCAGACTTCGGAGCGCGGCCCTACGACACAACGATCGAGTTAGAGATGCCCTGAGGAGCGGTCCCTGATGCGTAAGTCTACCGCAGCCGTCCTGTTTGCTCTGGTGCTGGCTGTTGCCATGAGCTGTTCTGGAGGCTCAAGTGAAGAGCCCATAAAGTACCCAGAGGTTGCTGAAACCCCAACACCTACGGGCACACCCACCCCTACAGCTACAATCACACCTACACCTACTCAGCGCCCTGAACCTCTGCCTACTCTGAAGCCAGCAGCAACACCGGCCCCCATAGTCATAATCGTAACAGCGACCCCAACAGTGACACCTATTCCTGGAGACACACCCACACCGACGCTAGTTCCAGATACCCCCACACCTGTAGTGATAATCGTCACAGCTACCCCAACAACGACACCAACTCCCACACCCATACCCACACCAACATCTATCCCTACTGCCACGCCTACAGTGACGCCTACCCCTACCCCGACTCCAACTCCAACGTCCACACCAGTGCCTACACCTACACCCATCCCCCCTATCTCTCACACCTTCACAGGTAAGGGCGTTAGTACATACAGCAACGTAACCTTCGATCCGTACCGGACCCTCGTCATTGAGATCGTTACGTCCGGCGAAGGCGGTATACACGTAGAGCTAGTCTCACCTGCAGGGTGTGTAACCGACTTGCTCTCAACCACTACAGCATACACCGGAGATGTGGCATACAACCTATCCACATCCGATGAGTGTTCGGGTTCTATATATTTCGCCAACTCGATCCTGATAGTAAGGACGGCCCTAAACACGGCCTGGATAATCAACTTAGACCAGCTCGTCATGCCTGCTCGAGTACTTACCCCCAAAGTCTATGTAGGTACAGGTACACACGTCCTAGAGCCAATACTCTTAGACCGAGGGGACTCTGTCAAGGCCATATCTGTTGGAGAGGGTAAGTTCCAGGTAAAGATGTTGGGGCTGTACAAGAACGAGAGTGACACCTACCTGTTATTCGACGAGACGCGCGACCTGGCAAACTCTATCAATTCTTTCCTACCCGCCCCCACTGGAGTGTACCTACCTGTAGTGATAACTCAAGAGAACCGAGAGTGGTCCCTGGAGTTCTTCAACCACTAGAAGGAGACCCGAATGCCTGACAGCACCGCCGAAACAGGGCGCGCGGACCTTTCGGTCCCTCTCTTCCCGAAGATGCCAGACGGCACGCCTATGGGAGCCATGCGAATTCAAGCAGACCCAGAGTTGTTCATCTGGTATGGCGACCAGGCAGCTGCTGAGCTTCTGAGGCGCATCAGGCGACAGCGGAACGAACTACAGACAGCACTACAGCAGATACGCGACAATCCGATGCGAGACGGTGGAAGCCGCCATATTGCTGCTCTTGCTCTCATCCCCGTCGAGATAGCAGAGGGAGACTAACTATGACCGAGTGGGTAGATGTTCTAGAACCGCTGGGAATTGAGCGTCGCTCTCCAGTAACTGGACACCCCCGGAGCAATCAGGACGTGGCGATGCGGACGCTTGTGGTACTCAAAGAGCGAGGGTTGGAACCGTGCTTGTATAGTGGTAACGAAGAGCACGTACCGCAACCGTCACAGTGGTACTGCTGGACGAATACAGTAGGGCGGGTTTCCGCCGATACCCCCGAGGACGCTGTGAAGGAAACTGCCGCGAAGGTACTGAAAGGCGCGGAGTGATGACCGCTTATGCGTGGGCATGGTTAGGATGCTCGATCTTCGGATTCGTTGTAGCGTTCGGGGGAGCTGCTCTTGCTATATGGATGGGAACTCCTACCTATGACAAAGAAGGTAGACGACTATGACCGCTAACGCAGAGCGAAGGCGCAGCGAGGGTGTTGCGTGGGCTTGCCAGCAGTGCGATCGTGTCTTTTCCAGTGCCAAGGGCGTCGAAGCTGTACAGCACTCGAACAAGACGGGGCATTGGATCGAGCGTACAAGGAAGTCCCGATGACTACTGACCCAACAGCTCGGGAGGTAGCCATAAGCCTTGCCTCTGACTGTACCCACTACTCTGGCATCGCCGACGATCACCCGGACACCTATATGGC
>LAZR01002230.1_pt1 | contig 11441 bp, 15 predicted proteins | sample 329461 | NCBI WGS metagenome assembly LAZR01 (sample SAMN03002196, study PRJNA259156) | marine sediment metagenome | biome: sea floor; feature: Hydrothermal impacted sediments; material: marine sediment; isolation source: Loki non-amplified sample from Loki's castle hydrothermal vent sediment ...
GAACTTATACCAGGAATCAATGATAAAGGATTATTAGGAGGAACTTTTAGTCCTGAAGATGGGAATGCTTCTCCTTTGTTATCTTTGCATTCATTTTTTCGGAACTCTAAAGATTTAGGTGCCAAATATCGTTTTAATGAAAAAGTTATTGATATTAGTGTAAAAAAAAAAAGGATTGTAGGAATTAAAACAACCAAAGCAAAGTATAAAACCAATGTCGTAATTAACGCTGCTGGAGCCCAGGCAAAAGACATTGGTAATTTAATAGGTTTAGATCTACCTGTTGAACCCGAGTCTCATGAAGCTGGTATTACCGAACCTGTTAAAAAGTTTTTTTCTCCAATGGTTGTCGACATTAGACCGGGCAATGATAAAAAATTCGGAAATTCTAAAAATTACTATTTCTATCAAAATAATGAAGGAAAGATAATTTTTTGTTTAACACCTAATCCAAGTATTTTAGGGACTGACCGCAGAGAAACTTGTTCATTTTTACCTCAAATCACGAAGAGGATGGTTCAACTTTTACCTCGTTTAAAGAATATTAAGATTAGAAGAACTTGGCGCGGATTATATCCTATGACTCCTGATGGAAATCCAATAATAGGCAATGTTGATGAAATGGGGGGATATATTAATGCTGTCGGCATGTGCGGACAAGGATTTATGTTAGGACCAGGAGTTGGGGAACTTTTAAGTCGTATTGTTACAAAAAAAACTACTCCTAGGGATGAACTAATTTTGAATAATTTAACGCCAAAAGGAGCTTATTTTAATGACGAGATACTAAAGTAAGTTTTAATATAATCAATTATGGTATATATTCAGAGAAATTTCACTTAATTTTTACAGTAAAATTTTTTGGAATTTTTTTCCAAAAGTCATTTAAAATGCTTAAATATGACAAATAAAGAAATAAAATTTTTTTTGTATTTTTTTAGTAATCAAACTAACTCTGCATTTATAAAAGACTAACTTAGTTCTAATAAAGTATGAAAACAATTAACGTAAGTTTTGAGGATAAAGAATTTGAAGAGCTAACCAATAAGAGAGGTGGATTAACTTGGCACGATTTTATTATTAAGTTAGCTGAGAAAACAGAAGGTTTTGCCCTAACAGTAGAAGAGAAGACGGGGGCTAAAAAGTAATGGATAAAGATACTGAACGAGCAATATTGAAGAGAATAATAGAGGTGGATAAAATAGCTGAGAGTTTAGAGAAAATAGAAGACAAGAAAAATGAAATAAAAGAGAATACTAAATCTAAAGTAGAAGAAATAAAAATAAACACAGAAGCTAAGATTAAAAGATTTAAAGATGAGAACGATGAGTGAAAGACTGAACTATAAAGAATGTAGAGAAAAAATATTTACCCTAATTGATAAAAGTAGTATCATATCGAGAGAAGATATTGTTAGGGCTTTAGGCATACCTTTTGAAAAAATTGTCTATACAGACTCGTATAACAAGTTTAGAAACTTTATACGTTATACAAGAAAGTATGCAAATAGAGAGTATGCTAAAAGTAAAGATGAGAGAGTACCAATATCAAATATAATATTCTTTAGAGAGATTATTAATAAGGGAAAGGGAACGGTACGTGAATTTATACAATTTTGCGAGTTTGAGAGAATTCAATATTTAAATTAAATACCCCAGATAAAGAAATATATCTTTCCGAACGAGATATTATTACCCCTAATATATTATAGGCAATTAACGATTCTTACGAAGGGTTTTATCACTACATTAAAAAGGATGGAGCTTTTTGGTATGATTAGAAGTGTGGATGAGATATTTGAAAAACTTAATATATTAGAGATAGGTAACCCGTATGTATCTGCGTTCATTAGAAGAGACTGGAGAATCGGAGAGAGTAGAGAGGATATGATAAAGCGATTAGAATACGACAGCCAATTAAAGTCTTGTAATGAAAAGATACAAAAGAATCTATATACCATAGCAGATTTAGAATTGGTGGAATAACTAACTCTTTTTTTTTATCTTTATTTTTTAGTTGTCAACACAGCTCAAGTTTTATTTTTTATATAGTTGTCAACACAGCTCATCATATATTTTATTGCATGAAATATAAAAAAGATAATGTTAACAAAACGATTTTAATACACTTTTTCTTGTTTTCGGCTAAAAAAACCGAAGACTATATAAATTTCATACGATATTTTTATTTTAGAAAACTATTTATCTATAATTACTTATGAATGGATGTGATAAAAATGGAATATAATGTGTCGAGTACATTTAGCTTTGACTTGAAAACTATTACCAGTTTAAATGAACTTAAAAAGAAATATAGAGTGAACAAATCTGAGCTACTTAGAAAATTTACCAATTATTTTAATAAAAATAGAAAGGAATTGGAAAAGTTAATCGAAGAAGGTGTGGAATAATAAAAAAAGGGAGATGTGAGAGGCTTCCCCAAGCACTCTCGGAACAAATGGTTGGAAAGGGAAATATCCAAGAAGATATTAGTTTTTTTGGTATATATACTTTTCCCCTTTTAAATTCAATAAAAGCAACAGAATATCGCTAAATAGGTGATTTATTATGGGGGATTCTACACCAGTATCATATAAGCGTGGCGAAAGGGATAAATACGAAAAGATGTTAGACATTATAGTTAATAGATGGAATGGCGAGAGTAATGATAATAGAGAGAAATATCATAGAACTGATGCTTGGACGATTTTGATGTTAAATTAAATCAAATCTTTCATGACTCGGAAAAAGAGTTAAAGAATATATGGAGTAAGACAGTAATAGATTGGAGTGAAATGGAAGCTCTACAGAATCAATTCGATGAGAAATTAAAAGCTGAAAGACGAGAAAGAAAAATTAAATATAAGGGCTTAAAGAGACAGAATAGAGCCGAGCTAAGAGAAATCCTTAAAAAATTAAAGGTGTAATAATGACAGAATATAGGTTTTGTAATGCTATTAATTTTCTGAAAGAGCTATATTTTCTATTCTGTGGATATATTATAATTCCCGTGCTTTAATTCCCCTACTATAGACCGTAATTCTTTATATATCCACTTCATCTGTTTAAATGAATTATCAATATTTTTTGGTAATATTTCTGAAATATCTATATTTGGGTCTTCATGGTGTGTTATAACTCTCTCAATCTCATTTAACATTTTTTCCATATGATTTAAATTATTCATCATGATATTTTATCTGTACCTACAATATTAAAAAAATTATACTCTCTCTAAAAAAATTGTATTTTTATAAAATCATCATTTTAAGTTATTCTTAACCTGTTTTTAAGCTGAAATAAGAGCCGATTATTATATTTTCGCTTAAAATTTTCGTGCTAGAGGATTTAGTAAATGTGTATTTCGATGAGTTTAATCTTGGATATTAAACTTCTATTTTCTAATAAATGTTGACTTCTTGAGAAGCTGATTTAGTTTTTTCAATCAAATCAAACATATTTTTAACATGTGGAGATATATTTGAATCGATTATATTCTTATTACTCTTTTTCTTATTTATTAAATACTGATGAGTGAAAGCTCTCGTAACTGATTGAATCCTATCAAAATCAATAGTTATTTTGTTAGTTTTTAAATTATTTATATGATTAAATAATTCATCTGCACTATTTCTTAAAAGTAGATTTTTAGAAATAAATTCTGCTAATTGAATTTTTTTTTTTTTATGTATCGATGTAAGCATAAACATTCACTTCTCTAATATTATTATCAAATCTAGTACTTATTAATGTACCGTTAAAAATATCCTTTTCTTTCATTTTGTAAAAAAACCTATTATTTTTATTGGCAATTAATCCCACACCTCTTGAAACAATTAAACATTTCGCCTCAAATCCTTCTGTAAGAAGGTTTAAAGATGTTCTTAAGCCATAACCTCTTTCACTATATTCATTATCATTATATTTTGTTGATAAACCTTGTATTGCTTCTTCAAGTGCTTTTATATCACTAAAATTAAATCCCTTTATTTCATATGAACCAGGAATTGAAATTCCATTATCTATAATACCTATTTCTGTAAAATTTTTTTGGTTATATCTTTGAGCTATAATGTATGCTGTAGAAAATTTTGAATGTTCGTATATATTGGTTATTAACTCTCCAATAAAGTAAGCAAACGCATTCAGGCTTCCCATATTATAATCCTTATTAGATATTAGTGAGTCTAAGTTTTTTTCTATTAATTTTTTATTAGGAAGTATTTCAACAATGGGAATATAACTTCTTTTAACAGAATCTATTTTATCTTTCATTATGATATTAAAATATTTTGCTACTTCAATATCTATTGGAGGAATAACATGTATTTCCTTATGTTCTTTAATAAAAATACCTAATGGAAGAAGACAAGTTGGAAAGAACCAAGATATATTTGATAAATCTAAAGTTTTAGTATTAAGGGCGATTTCTTTTAAATTGCAATATTTTAAATATTCTTTTCCTAAAACACTTTCATTAAAACTCATATTTAATCCTATGTCCAATGTCACATATATAAATGTTGTCTAATAATGTTTTTATAATAAGATAAAAATAAGTTATGAAAAATAAAAAAAAAGCTGAGAAAGGAAATTAAGATGGTTTATGTTTGTGGAGATTTAGTCTTTATTAGACAACATATTAAAAGGAGGTTTTAATTTCTTTGAATTTTTAATATAGATAGGTCAGTAATCGTATCTTTGAAATCTTTATATTCTAGAAATACAAATGCAGAGTGACCAGTATCTAACACTTTAGGAAGCTCATCTCTATAATGCTTAGGGAGTTTATATTGAAGAGGAAATAATACCTCTTTTGTTTTGGGATTATAAAATTGAATTGAGGATATACGAATAGGCAACTTCCCTTTATTAAGAATTGAAGCCTTTATACCACTTACATGTTGATTATTGCCAATTCCAAACATAGTTATATGTGAAATGTCTGTTGTAATCCTACCTTTCCTATCATTTAAATACCATATTATATAAGGGCTTATTATAACTAAACCCGTGAAAATAATTTGGATTAATCTAAGAATTAAACTATATATCTCATATTCATTCATTATAACTAAAGGTAACAAAAACGAGCTAAATAATTTGTTTATTAATGGTTTAATCTGGGATTACCTATAAAAATCTGGCAATATATCTTTAAAGTCATCTTGGTTGTTTCCTTATCCCTTATTTCTCAGCTCCTATGGGTGATAATAATATAGTTTCCAAGAGTATGGGTTAAATTCGTTATTATAATTATCTATTACAGCATTTCCACTAAGATATAAAGCATAGTTCACATTTAAACTACAATTATTGTAGAATTTATGTAATAAGAGCTCTTCTTTTGCTTTGGACATATTTATTATTCTCAATTGACATGACACAAATTCTTCTGTTATGTCTTCAATTGGGATGATTTGAACTTTTATATAATATTCAAAGTTTAATCTCATATTTGTGACTAAGACTTTTGGACTGTTATCATTCATTACTGTTTGATGACTAATTAAGATTTTTTCAATCATGATTTTGCCAGAATTTGAATTTGAACATTTTTATCTTCATATTAGGGAGAATATCTATTTTCTATTTGAATAATCATATTAAGGGATAGGTTATTAATCCGAGAATAAATATTTTCGCTGAAATAATAAAAAAAGTAATAAAAAAAGGGTTTAACTTCCGTAAGTGTGTTTATATGTAGAGTTCTTAAGAATCTCTGAAACATCTTTACTCATTTTATAAAACTTAGCTTTCAAATCATCCATTTCCTTTTTTGATTTGTTTAGCATAGTTAAAAGTTTGTTATTCTCTAACTTCAATTCGATAATATCTTCTGCATTATCGCTTACAGCATCAGCTTTCTCTTTATATTCATTGGCTTTCTCTAAGGTTTGCTTTAAGCTTCCGATTAATACAACTTCTTCAATATCATGAAGGTATTTATTGATAAGGGTATCCATCGTATTAGTTATATAATTTCTGTCTACCAATCCCTTTATTTTATGTTGTGTCCAAACTTGATAAATATTCTCATCCTTAAAGGTAAATACATCTTTAAGAAGTGTGAAACATAAACTTCTTATGTTGTAGGGCTTTAAATGTTCATTTAAACCATGCTTCTCAACGCAATAGCTAAAAGCATCAGCTACATTTGTAGTACTTTTAGGATTGAATGTTCCAAATAGATTTACGTTCTTATCGTAATCCCAGTGATATTTACCAACAAACCTTATAGTGTTTTCAGTGTCTAACTCAATTGTATAGCGATTTTTCTTAACTTTCTTTTTATTGATTTCTACAACATAGGTTTCATTTGTTAGGTTCTTAATCTTCTTATTTGTCTTTTCAGAGCCGTTTTTATTGATATTGATTATTATAGGTCTTTCAAAATAATTCTTAATCTCATTAAAATAATGCTCAGCAAAAACCAAAAGAAAACTGATGTTCTTTCTTTCTGTTTTGGTTCTCTGTTTATTCACATAATAGAAATCAGTATCCTTTAACTCTTTATTTAATTTTTTCTTAATAGAGCCGTTAACTTCTATAAAATCGCTTGGTTTGAATTGTAGAATATCAATTGGGTTTAACCCAGAATACATCATTATTCTTAAAATTATTTTATATTTCTCATTAGTTAGCTTATCGTATAACTCGACAACTTCACTATATTCAATATCAGAGCCTATTTTAATTCCGTTTTGTTTTAATTGTTGTAGTTTTTTAGGATTAGCTTCATAATCTCTTCCAAGATTAGCCATGAGCCCTTGAAAGCTCCATATATAAGAAAGAAAGGTATTTTCTTTAGTTTTCCTTTTGGTATCATCCTTCTTCTCTTCTTGTTCTACACAGAAAACAACAAACTTCATTAATATATTAGACTTAGTTTCTGGAGTTTCTTTTTTCCATGATTCAAAAACCTTATTGTTAATATCGGTTTTATCCCATTCTTGAGTTATTTTGTTTTTTTCACTCCCAGACTTACTCAAAAAAGTTAATAAGTCAATATTATTTAATTCTTCAATATTATCTTTAAACTTATTAGCCAAATAAGGAAATATCTTATCAGTAGATAATAAATATGTTCTAATCTTTTTTGGTGTTAAAGGGGTATCTATAAGGTATTTCTTAATAGGTTTAGTATTTTTCAAATAGTTTAAATCTAATTCAGTTCTAGTCATAATAGACCATGCTTTCTTATATTTTAGTCAAAATTTTGAGTGTTTTGTTACTAAATAATAAGAATCATGGTTTTATAAAATTAAGTACAAAATATCTAAATATATACTACAATTGAATATAATAGATATAAATGAAACGAGAAGATATTTTAAATTGAAATCATCCTTTAACTTATCTCAAGAGAATTGGGATTCGTTGACAGGTAAAGAGCTCCAAACTATTCTAACCTTGAAAAAAAATTATATTTAAATCAAGCTGTATTTAAAAGAATGAGAAGATTCGATTATTTCTTACACTTAAAAATCAAATATAGGAAAATAAAATGCCCCGTCATTTATTAAAAGTTTCGGACTTTTCAAAAGAAGAGTGCGAGAAGGTTATTAATAGAGCTATTGAGATAAAGAAAAATTCTAAAAATTATAGTTCTGCATTAGAAGGAGAAACGCTTTTAATGTTATTTGAAAAACCATCCTTACGAACTCGTATTTCTTTTGAAACAGGAATGCAACAATTAGGTGGACATGCAATATTTTATTCGATAAAAGACTCTCCCCTTGGTAAGAAGGAAAACATCAGTGATACCGCGAAGGTTGCATCAAGATTTGTGAATCTAATCTCAGCAAGGGTTTATAAAAGAAAAGATGTTAGGGATCTTGCGAAGTATGCTGATGTTCCAGTGATTAACATGCTTGATGATTTTGCGCATCCATGTCAGATCTTGGGAGACTTTCAAACCATTAAGGAAAAAATGGGAAGGTTAGATAATTTTAAGTTATCCTATTTCGGTGATGCATATAATAATGTAACTTATGATTTAATGAGAATGTGTGCTATGTTTGGTCTGAGGATGGATGTAGCTTGCCCAAAAAACTCTGAGTATTCACCTGAACAAATAGTTTTAGGTGAGGTTTCAGAGATCTCTAAAGATACGGGTGCCGAAATAAATATTGTTCATGATGCTGTAGAAGCTGCACAAGATTCAGATGTATTATATACAGATAGTTGGATGTCTTATGGAATTCCTGAATCTGAAGAAAAAGATCGGAAAAAAGCGTTTATGCCTTATCAAGTTACATCGTCAATTATCGAAGTTGCAAAATCAGATGCAGTTTTTATGAATTGTTTACCAGCTATGCGCGAATTTGAACAAACTGCTGAAGTAATTGATGGACCCCAATCAATTGTGTTTGATCAAGCGGAAAATCGTTTGCACATTCAGAAAGCAATTATGCTCTTCCTACGAGATAAATTTTAGTTTGAATACCCAGATTTGGATATTTTTTTTTTGACAAGTCTTTCTTATAAATGTCGTTTTCGACTTGAAGAAGAATTAAAATAAGATTTTAAGAGAGAAGTGACTTTAGATTATTGTTACATTTTTAAGATCAAATCTATAATTTTTTAGTGGTGAATTATGAAGATATTTTTCAGTTATGCAAGTGTTGATACGGCTGAGTATAGGATAGAAGATATTGTTGATTTCTTAGAATTTCAGGATGATATTGACCAAGTGTTCTATTGGGAGCGTGATACAAAAGGGGGGGAATCCTTTGATGATTATATGAGGAACAACATTAAAAAAAGCGAATTAATTATTGTTTTGTTCACAGCAAATACAACAACATCTATTCCAGTTTTCATAGAAATTGGGATGTCAAAAGCTTTTCAAAAAAAGATAATGCCGGTGTTTGATCAGATTGATCATATAGTGGCTGATATGCAGTCGAGTCGAGGGGTACAATTTAATTCGAATTTTCGCATGTTTTGTGAAGATTTATGTTTCAAAATAACAGGGAAAACAGCAAAATTTAAAGAATCTAACCCTATGGTAGATTATCGAAACGAACTGCATGAATCCTTTAAGTTTAACAAATCTTCTTATGTAGAACCCGAAGTTAGAGATGTCACCGTGACTTACAAGGAAGAAGAGAGGAAGATAAAGAAGCTTCCATTGATTAGTTATCGGATATTCGAGTTTATTTTATTTGATCCTATAAATCGAGGATCTCTAAATGTTATTACAGCTGCATCCGGTTCAGGCAAATCAATCTTTTTGAATTCCATCAAGCACGACATTTTACATCAAGAACATCTCTCAAGCTACATCCCATTCTCAATAAATGCTGAAAACTTTAAGCTCACTAACGATGATTTATTAGAGCTTTTTTATCTTTACTTATTTCCTGATACCGAAGAAAGATATTATAAAAATTTCGAAAAGTTAGTTAAATCAGGGAAGGGTGTCATTCTTTTAGATGGCTTAAGTAAAAACTCAGAAGCGTATGAATTACTTACAGACCTTCATAAATTTGCCCTTACTACAAATGCCAGGTTAATTATCACTTGCAGACCAGTTATTCACGATTTTATTAGAAGGACTCCAAAAATAAAAGAGAAAACACATCTATATGAACTCAATTCATTCAAATCATCATCTCTTTTTGAATGGGTTGTTTTAAATAAAAACGATTATGAGCAAACACGGCATTTTCAAGCGAGAGAGATTTATTTAGTTCTAAAGGAAAGGGTTAAAGAACATGAAGAAAAAGGAGAGCGAGTCTCTCTCCCCTCGATGATGCAAGAATTTTCTATGTAATTTTAAAAATCTTTTTATTACATTTACTTATTCCTTCTTTTCATATATTTTAGTTTGTGAGTCGGAGTCTAAATATTGGAGTAATTCTGAATCAATTTGTCATTTGTATGGATATTAGAGGATTTACTCAATTTGGAGAAGGTATAGATTTGCGATTGCAATCCATTTTTCTTTTGTTTCGGGATCTATTGAACCTTTATTTGTAAGTTCTATTCCTTTTTCAAGGCTTTCCTCTGCTAAATCGTAATTTTTAAGTTCCTTATAACAGATTCCTAACTTAATATAAGTTTGGTGAATGTACCACTTATCGCTAGCAAGTTTTATTGCATCTTGAAATTCTAAAATAGCTTCTTCGAAATTTTCACAATACATAAGAATTTCTCCATAGGTATCGTGATACAAACCATTATTAGGAATGCGTTCAACGAGATCCTGGATCAAACTCCGAGCTTCATCTTTTCTATCTAAATATTGTAACCAATAAGCTTTGTAATTGACCAGATCATTATCGTGAGGATATTTTTGTTGAAGTTTATTGATAATGTCTAAACCAGCTTCTATTTTTTTCATACTTTTAAGAACAGAGGCTTTCTTTATTTGAATATCCTTTTCACTTTCAGGGAATCTTACAAGCATATCATTTAGTAATTTTAATCCCTCATCATATTGATTAAAATAAATTAAGATTTTAATTTTTGAATTGTAAAGATTGCGATCATTCGGATTTAAGTCAATTTCTTTATCAATTTTCTGAATCTCTTCCCTAAATTGGTTTTCCAAATTATCTTCGCTTTTCGATTGAAAGATGGTTGGTATATTTTGCCAAATAATTCCTTCTAATTTATCAATGGACTCAATTAAGTCTCGTTTAGTTTCAATTTTATATGCCAAATAATTGATGTAATTGGGTAAAAATTCTCTTAACGAGTCTCTTAAGTCTTCTTTAAACAATGTCCTACAAATATCGTCTAAAATTAGATCTAGCGTAGAACTTATATCTAATGTTCTTGAAAAGAGTTTATTTAAATAGGTAAGCTTGGTTATATGGTCTTCTGTAATTGCTCGGAGCATTATCTCTAATCTTTCATTTTCTTGGAAGTAGAAATCCATGTCTGGAGGTATTGAGAACTTAAAAAATTTGATTGAAAATATATTAACATCAACAATTTCATCAACATAATATTCTAGTTTACTTTTCTTAATTCGATATTTGTTTGAAAACCTTTCCTGGGAAATATAATTAGGATATTGATTAGGATGATTAGTTGAGATAAACAGGAGAATCTTATTAAAATCCTCCTCATTCTTTAACATGGATTCAACTCTGGAATAATCCAGTTTCAATATATTAGCTAGAAACCGAAATTGTATATTCTCGTCATTTATGTTATACTTTTTAAAAAATTTGATGGTTTTTTTCGTTACCTCCTCAATTCTTTTACTTTCTTCGTCTAAAATCGATTGTCTATCTAGATTATAATCTTTCAGAATTCTTGAATATTCAACTTTACCGAATCGAGTAATTCTATATATCTTTTTTTTAGTATCTTTTGTTAGAAATTCCTTTTCCATTAACAGGTTTAGATTCTTTGATAGTGAAGATTGATTAATGGAAAGAGGTTCTGCTAAAAAATCAGCCCATTTGCAGTGGTTATTATTAT
>LAZR01002232.1_pt1 | contig 11431 bp, 22 predicted proteins | sample 329461 | NCBI WGS metagenome assembly LAZR01 (sample SAMN03002196, study PRJNA259156) | marine sediment metagenome | biome: sea floor; feature: Hydrothermal impacted sediments; material: marine sediment; isolation source: Loki non-amplified sample from Loki's castle hydrothermal vent sediment ...
AAAGTACGCTCTCATCACACTTGTACCTGTGGCTACATTGCAGCACGGCACCGGGCAGACCCCGACTGGCTGAGCGGGTGTAAGCAATGTGCCGCCCTGCGCGGGGAGGGGGAGTGATGGCTGACCCATTCAGTGCAAAGGAACTACAGGAGCGGGCTCGTAACACGGCTTGGATGGTCGAAAACCATCGTCCCGATGCTGAAATGAACGTGCAGGTGCAGGAGCTAGACCGCCTTGTGAGTGCTGCTGTCCAGCTAAAGCAGACCCAGATGATTCTACGGCAGACACAAGCACCGGCAGGCTGCTCGCACCGCACCAAGCGGCGTTACCGTTGCTACGATTGCGACCTCACGTTCTGTAAGCGGTGCATCAAGGCTCATTGCAGGGCCGAGGCGGACACGATTTTCCAGCAGTGGGGTGTGGCCATTGAGCAACTAGAGGAGGCCCTGGCCGAGCGGGAGGAGGCCATCATGCGGGGAGTGCGAGGCATTCATTACCTTTGTGGCACATCAGAGGCGCTAAGAGAGATTGTGGCTACTCTTCTGGCCGAGAATGAGCGTCTGCGGGAGCACGGGTTACCTGAGTCTGTGGCTACATGGAACGATGCAGCGCAGCGTACCCTCGGCAGAATGTGCGAAGTCTATAGAGACGCCAAGGTAGAGACGCGGCAGGCTAGGGCCGAAGTCGAGCGGCTGCGGGCGACGCTGGAACCGCCAATGCCTAGACCGTTCGTACTCCAACGCGGTGCAGACGCTACAGGGATCTCAGGTACAGGCATCGTGGCAGGTGGCGTAGTGTGGCCTGATGGGGTAGTAGCTATCCGATGGTACAGCGAGTGGCCTACAAGTGTTGTATTCCACGATAGAGGTCTTGAGTCGGTGGAAGCCGTACATGGCCACGACGGTAAGACGCTCATTGTCTTCGGCATTGTAGAGGAGAGGGAGTAATGACCACAATACTAACTGAGGGCATGGACATTCGTTGGTTCCCCATCATAGTTGACCATATGCGTCAGCCGAGGGCGAACAAGATACCGTGGGCGCTGGCCGAAATCGTGTATGAGGGATACAGCCAACGCTATGGCACCGACCAGTCACTAGAGCGTATTGCGGAGCGTGGGGGACGCAGAGGAGAGGAGGTTTCTCCCAAGTGAGGTTCTTCTGGCTCGGAGTCGCTTGGCTAGTGGTAGTTGCGGCTGGTAGCTTTCTCCGCTTCGTCGTCGGGATACCTCTCTTGCCTGAACTCATCCTCATATTCCTCCTGGGGATCTGCCTCGGCGTCTACGCCGAAGCATGTAGAGAAAGCCCACGGCGTGAAGTTGGAGGCTGAGTGATGGGCTGGTTTCTTTGTCGGGTGGGCTTGCACAACTATCTACGTCAACACTGGGGAGGTTTCCAAAAGGCAATGTTGCCGTGCGTTCAGCGGTTGTACTGGTGGAGCGCAGGGGAGAACTGCGTCCGATGACGAGGCACGTAGTCATGTTCTCTGGCGGTGTCGGCTCTTGGGCAGCAGCCAAGAGGGTAGCTGAGAAGTACGGCACTGACAACCTCCACCTCTTGTTCACTGATACGCTAATGGAGGACGCGGACTTGTACCGCTTCCTTGCGGAAGCAGCGGCAGACGTGGGCGGCAAGTTCATCCGCGTCGCTGAAGGCCGCGACCCTTGGCAGGTGTTTCACGACAAGCGTTTCCTGGGCAACACGCGCATAGACCCCTGCTCCGCGATACTCAAGCGCAACATGGCGATGGCTTGGGTACGTGAGCACTGCGACCCTAGCAACACCGTTATCTACCTGGGCATCGACTGGATGGAGATACATCGATTGGAGCGGAGCAAGCGGTTCTGGGCTCCGTGGCGGGTAGAAGCCCCGATGTGTGAAGCCCCACTGATAGACAAGCCTGACATATTGAAGGCGCTGGAGGCCGAGGGCATCCGGCAGCCCCGCCTGTACGACATGGGCTTCCCACACAACAACTGCGGCGGGTTCTGCATCAAGGCTGGACAGGCGCACTTCAAGCTGCTGCTGGAGAAGATACCGGAGCGTTATGGTTACCACGAGATGAAGGAAGAGGAGCTACGTCGGTATCTCGATAAGAACATCGCCATACTGCGTGATCGCACTGGTGGTCAAACAAACCCCTTGACCTTAAAGGAACTGCGCGAGCGGGTAGAGAGCGGTCGGAAGATAGATTGCGATGACTGGGGCGGCTGTGGCTGTTTCATGGACGTGGAGCTAGCGGGAGGTCGTGAGCAGTGATGCCAGAACGCGTACCTAAATGTCAGCAGTGTCGTTCGAGAGTCTTCATGTTTCCCTGCCTCCCTCACAATGGCTGGCGCTGTGACCGCTGCGACATCTGTTTCGTGGGTGAGCCACCTCCTGATGCGTTGGAGGCTGAGTGAATGACGGCATCTTTGTGGGCTGTTAAGAAAGTGCATCCAGGAATGCTGGGGAAGTGTCCTAGCTGCGGGAAGCCTAGCCTTGATTATCGTCAGGATAGCATGACGGTGTACTGTCGCTATCTTGAGTGTGGCTATTCAAAAAGAGATAACACATCGAGGAACAGACCATTTGATATGAGCAGATCATTTGATATGAAAGATGCTAGGTATCGTGCTGCTGATCCAACTCAGCTTGGGGAAGAAGGTCATATCCTTCATGCTGAGTACGATAAGGAGCAACGACTCTATATGTTTAAATACAGAGATCATGGTATGGCTGTGCAGGAATCTGAGATAATGTGGGATGCATTTCCAATGCAGACTCTAGCTAAAATGGCTTCAGAATTTATGAGGTCTGTGAACAGGAAAGTTGGATGGGATTGGAAACCTAGGGATGAGAAGTTAGAGCATAAGCAGCTGCTGGCTCGGCTGGAGGCGATTCACAGTGATTAATACAAAACAACCTTTCTTCCAGACATTGGATAAACGTATTACTTTATATCATGGTGACAGTCAGGAACTGCTGCCTTATTTGGAAGACCACTCTTTCAAGGCTATTATTACAGATCCTCCTTTCGGAATATCTTGGCAGAGTAACTGGGTAAAGAAGCATCTTCAGAAGGATGTTCTCACGGGTGATAAGGATCTGGCATGGATGGGAGATTTTCTTGTAGTCTGCGAGAGACTTCTTCAGCTGGAAGGCTCACTCTATGTCATGACTAGATGGGACAAGATAGGCTTCTTGATTGGCCTTATGCGTAATTTGACTAAGCTTAATGTCAGAAACTGTATAGTGTGGGATAGAATCATACATGGTCTTGGTGATATGAGGAGTTTTGCGCCTGTGTATGACTTGATTCTGTATGCTACTGAGGGTAAGCCTGGGCTATTAGGCGATTACAGATTCACAAATCTTTGGTCTATCAATCGTGAGAATGACAGAGAAACTAAGCACCCTACATCTAAGCCTGTGGCTGTTTTTGAGCGAATGCTTGTCTGCTCAACTCAGCCTGGAGACTTAGTTCTAGACCCATTTGTTGGCTCTGGTGCTAGTCTTGTCGCAGCTAATAAGCTTAATCGCTGTGCTATTGGTATTGAGATAGATGAGCATTTCTGTGAGCTGGCTGCACAAAGGCTACAGCAGCTCCCAATGTTCATGGAGCAGACCGAGATGCCATTATGATAATTGCTGGTAAAGAGCGCGTTGTCAAGAAGATTAAGTTTGACATCTTATGGTCTGAGACTTTCTATAGTTGTACCTCTCGTACTGTTAATGGATGGTGTATTGGGGATGTTTCAGGTCTTGGCATCTACAGAAGCAAAAACACTCTCAATAGTTGGCATGTGACGCATCTTGCATCTGGTAAGCGAATAGACCGTTTTGGCTTCTTAACTCGGAAGGACGCAATAGTGTATGTGCTTCGTTTAAAGGAAGTACCTTGGGAGCTGAACTCTGATGATGTGGTGGAATGGCTCAGTTCTCATGAACATCTTAGAAAAATAGTTATACAGAGTAGAGACCGCGCCCTTTAAATAAGTATATCAGGTGCAGGCGGATGCCGTCTGAGAAACCAGACAATCTTCCGAAGCAGGCTCAGGCTTATTCAAGACCTGCAGACTTGCTGCTAGAGCACTTGACAATAGTCCAGATATGTGATATACTGTATACAGTGGAGTAGGTACGAGGACATGAAGAGAAAGGAGCAGTACATAGGGTGAGCAGAATCATACGTGTTGACTCAGAGGTATATCGAAGCACTGTTGATATTCAGGCAAAGCTGATGATAGCAGCAGGACATCATGTAACTATGTCAGATGCTATAAAGTTTATTCTGAATCTTAGGATAAGGGAACAGCTATGAAAATCCATATTCGGGAGCTTCGTACTCCACGTCCTGGTGAGTCTGCTTCAGGTAGTAAGACCAAGCGAAGATATCCTCATAGTGGCGATATGATAGTCATATTTCAGCTGGATGGAGCAGATCACCTTCACAAGTTTCTTCTCTGTAAAGGGTTTCATTCTGAGGATTTTATGGAGATGCTAGATGCTGTTCAAGGCTATGGTTCTTGTTGTGATGGCTCCTTCCATCATACTCTGTTAAGGATAAGGGAGTAGCTGTGTCAGACTATAGATGTCAATACTGTGGGGATGGGCCTTTCCAGAGTACAGTCCAGCAAAAGGTTCATGAGCAGAACTTCTGTGATCAAAGGCCAGCAGATATAATACAGACATCTGTGCTGAAGGAGACTAATGGTCAATCAGGTCATCTATTAGATGATGAGCAAAAGACAAAATGGGAGCAGGAGAACGGTAGAGTTACTCGACTCCAGTTCTTTAGGTCTGACCCAAACTTTGTTATACCGCAGCGTCTGCAGGGTAAACTAGGGCGTGTCATAACGAGACGGGAACATTCAACACAGCATATCTGGTTCGTTGGTGATGCTGGCATGGGCAAGACAGGTCTTGCCTTAGAGTTTGCAGCCATCACGAAGTCACCAACATATAAGGCACCATGTCCTGCCATGACAGAAGTAAGCCAGTGGATGGGTAGGACTGCATTTGAGCCAGAGCGTGGAACATTCTATATCCCCAGTGTCTTTGTAGAAGCAATCGAGACAGAGAATGCTGTTGTTATTCTAAACGATGCCACTCGTGTAGAGAATCCCAAAGTTCTGAATCCTCTCATGGATGTCTGTGATGAGATAGGAGCTACATGGTGTGAAGAAATGGGTAGGGAAGTCCGTGTAGCCAAAGGTGTTGTCTTCTTTGCGACATCGAATGAAGGATGGCAGTACACGGGTGCAGATGAGGCAGATGTTGGTCTGAAGGATCGCTTTGATGTGATTCCCATTCCGCTTCCGCCACCAGAGATTATAAGCCAAATAGTGTACTCTAAGGTAGATGATACACCTGAGATACGAACTGGGGTAGAGTTCTTCTTGCAGTGTATTAGGAAAGGTCTTCCTCTTTCACTCCGTCATGCTCTGAGACTCGCTGCTGATATAAAGTATGGAGCTAGTCTAGTTGATGCTGCGATGCTTGGCATGATAGGCAACATGACATCAGACCAGCAGACGGAAGCTCTACAGATTCTGCAAGTTAAGTCTTCCAGCTTAGGCGGCGTCGGAGATCTGGAGGTTGAGGATAGGTGGAGTCACTGGAATGGATAGCAAGAATGATACTGGAGGCACGACTGTTCAAGAAGCTGTGATGGAACGGTACGATAAGATGATTGGAGCAATAGACGAGTTGAGTAGTACTATCTATCCCAGCACTGGTGCCGAATTTAGAATCAAAATTGTTATAGAGAATCTTCAGCTTATCCATAAGATGTCTAGTGAGATGCTGAAGATCTTGGTGGCAGTTGTGATTGCTAAGGCTGGAGAGGATGAGGATGATAGCAAAGAGCCTGCCTGATCACTCTGAGAAGTGTGAGACTTTCATATCTAGGATGTTTGGACTCTACGATAAGACCTGTCCTAGATGCTGTATAGTTTATGAGAAGAGCAGATGACCAAGAGCTTATCTGATTTCTGGCGTACTAGACGCTCTTACAACAAAGCTATTGAGATGAAGACTGTTCTGGAAGATCTTAAAGCCTTCATCGAAATGGCTGCTGATGAAGGGAACTTTAATGTTAGTTGGGGCACAACTTCTCGACAGGAGCATGGAGGTGGAACTGAAAAAAATGTCGTCCTTAGTTATATACCTCTTGCAGATGTGCCCACTCCGTTTTCTGGTGAGGCTGTCGATGTCGTAGCAGGCTTTGCAGCACATGAGGCTGGGCATCGTATCAGAGATCAACGTGGTCAACCTGTACGCTTGCTTAGTGACAGTGAGCGTCCTGAAGGTATGACTGTTAGTGCAGAGCGTCTGATCAGGAACATTCTAGAAGATGCCTATATAGATCACTATCTCTATGTCAGTAAGGCTCCTGTTCTTGGAACATACATTAGGCATGGCAGAGATTGGGATATGGCTCAGTCAAGGTATGCTATTGACTCTGAAGAGTTAAAAGCAAAGGCTCAATCTGAAGAGCTTACGAAGCTTGACATCCTTAGGCTGTGGATAAAATATGAGCTGTATGGATTTAGTTCAGCAGAGGAACTTAAGGACTTTCCTGACTCTGTTCTAGGGACACTGCTTAGTCTAGCCGAGATAACGGACACGTATTGTAAGAAGAAGGGGCTAGTTGATGCAGTAGCTATGTATGAGTCTATTTGGGGGGAGATTAAAGGCTACGCTCAGCCATCCAAAGAGGATACTCAGCCATCACCTGATAGTGGTGGTGAGCAATCTGACGATAGTGATAGCGGTGATGGCGAAGATACACAGGGCGTAGCTTTTGGAACAGATCAACCTCCAGAGGATAATCCAGACGGCGACAGTAACAAGGGAAATAGTGAGGGTGAGGACGCAGAGGAGGATGAGGATGGAGAGAGTGAGGAGGATAGAAATGAAGATGAGCAGGATGGAGACGACGAGAACGATAAAGATGACGATGGATCTTCTGGCGAATCAGAGATAGGTGCAGATAAAGATGAAGAGCAGCGTGGCTTACCAGATCCAGTAGACAGGCCTGGAGAAGATACTGCAGAGATGGATGCGCTCTATGATGCTGCTCTACCTTGTCAAGACGAAGAGCGTCATGTGATACCTGAGTCACTATCACAAGCTGTTGAAGACGCTATTGTTTTAGATAAGGAGGACATAACTCAGTCGGTAATAGAAGAGTTCAAGGATGAGCACTTCTTCGATGCTATGTTAGATCAATATCACTCTAACATCATTGTTGAGAAGGCAGCGACGATTACCTTACCTGACCAAGATGATATGGTATCTCGTAGCATCCGACAGATATTTAACTTCCGTAAGAGACGTAAGACACGACATAGCCGTGGAACTGAAGAGGGAACAGTTTCTCAGACAAGGCTTTACCGTGCAGGTATGTCCGACATGCATCTCTATGAGAAGAGAGATATCAAGGACAGCTTGGATATAAATGTCTGTATCTTGTGCGATATGTCATCTTCTGTGGCAAGTAGTCAGGATATTCTCAGTCAATGTGTTAACTCACTAGCGCTGGGTCTGTCTCGTCGCAAGGGTGTGAAGGTATGTGCCTTAGCATATAACTCTCCTGGCCTTGGTGGTAAAGGTAATGACGTGCATATCTTTCGGTTGTTCGAGACAGGAGATAAAAAGGTAGGATTCTGTAAGGCTGATGGTGGAACACCAACAGTAGCAGCTATAGGAGCTGTTCCAGGTCTAATGCGTAAGTTGCTAGGTAGGGCTAACGATAATCTTCTCATTCATATAACAGACGGCTATGCTCATGATGAGCAGTATCTGAAGACGAGCATAGCTGATCTGATAGGGGTGCTAGCTAAAAAGTATAACATAGATACATACTGTCTTGCTATCTTAAGAGATCATGTGGGGCAAGCTGTTCTTCTCGAAAAGGCTTATGGCAAATCTTATGAGGGACTGAATAGTTACGAGGAACTGCCAGAAGCTCTTACGAAGTTGCTGTACAATCTGCTGGTAACGTCATGAGTGTGACTGCAGAATACTATGCCTGTGAGCAGGATGGCATAGATCATAACTTCAAGACTATTGATCTTACAATCAATAAAGTCAAGTATCCTAATGTTCTGATGTGCAAGCGATGTGCCTCTGTGTTTGATATTGGTGGTTATAAGGTTGGAATCGATCAGCTCGCTGGGATGGATTTAAACCAATTTAAGATGAAGGAGGCAACTAAGACTTATCAGGCTGTCTTACATGCAAAGAATATGGCAGCAGCTTCAAGGTCAACGTCTAGACAAGATGGGAACTTCCAACGTTTACTAGATACACTGTTAACGGAGGAGGAAGAGACTAAGAAGATACCACCTAGGTCTATCTGGCGTATGGACTCTAAGTAGGAGGAGGAGATGGAAGAAAACACAGTAGAGGATGTATATGATGACTGTGCCTTCGCAAAGGTAAGTGATGATGCTCTAAAGATAGCTAGAACGTTGCTTCTCAATCTAGGCGAGAGATTCTTGCGTGGCTTGAAGAATCAAGTAACTAATGCGGAACATAGGGCTATGCTTCTTGCTATTGAGACAATAGAGAGAGAGATAGAGCTGCGGAAGAGGGAATTCAACCCGCATAAGCATGTTGTCAAGAAACCAGCCGAAAGTGGGGCCAACGGCGAACGCTAACATTGTTTATCACTCTTGAACCGAGGAGGGTAGTGGTATGGTATGGGTCAAGGAGACCCAAAGACGACTTTAGATAGGGCCGAGTCTCGCTAACAATGTTTATCACTTTGTCTGTCTGTTAAGAGAGAGAATTGATATGAGTGATGCTGAAAGCATCCAAGAAGATGCTAAACGTGAGAGATATTTGGAGCATATAGTACCAGAGCCATGCGGCTGTGTATTGCTTAGTGAATGCTGTAGTGCTTTGCCTCATGAAGCCTCACCTGATGTAAGTAAGGATAATCCGGCTGGCATCTGTGGCGCATGTCGGGATAACGTAGGCTTTGAATCTTCTGATGAGCAGACGTGGGTGCAGATAGGCTCAGATACATATGGTGCTGATGCAGATGGCAGACGTGGAGTACCACTGCGAACATTCAGATGTACTGAGTGCCACGAAGAGGAAGAGGTAACTTATGCTTAAGATGAGAAGAGAAAGGATAGAGTGATGACAGATTTAGGATTACGGACATACTCAGAGAGCGTGCTTGGCATTGATCGTGTACTGGATTATACCTACTTCAATAATCGTGGAGTTGGTATAGCTATAGTAGCACGAGATGGAGGTCATGATGATTGGGCTGCATATATAGGAGCTTACAGTCATGGAGAATGGGTTAGTACATCACATACTGAAGAAGAGGCTGTAGCATGGGCTTGTACTGATGGCTGTAAATTGACTCGCACTATGGCGACTAGATGGTTTCCACATCTTCCGGCAGGTAAGTACAGAGTATGAGAAGGAGGTAGTCTGTGCCTGATGCGGACTCAGATCTGGACGAGTATGGAATGGCTAAAGCAGATAAGATAAGTAAGGATGAAGATATCCTAGCTCGCGTTAAGAAGGCTAAAGAGTATGTAGATCAAGCAGTTGAAGTCTGTGAGCAGATATTTGTGAAGAACAAAGACGAGTTGATATTGGCTGCTCTCAAGGCTGTAGAGAATACGGCTACGGATTTGAAGTTTGAAGCTTGGGATATATATAATGACATTAAGTGTGCAATGAGAGGACTGGAACCTGCATGGGATATAGTGGAGGAGGGAAGAAGAACATATCTTGGAACACGACAGATTCCTACGATAGAAGGAGAGTAGAGTGACAGAAGTGATTTGCCCGCTATGCGGGAAAGGGTTTGAAGATGGGGAGGAGATAATCGGGGTGTCTGGTGCGATAGTCTCTGATGCTGATGATGCTATTATAGCGGATGATCAGCCTTGGCTGGCTCTTTATCACCGAGAGTGTTGGAAAGCAATATCAATGGAAAAAAGTGGTGACACGCCATCTGCCGAGACAGGTGACGCTGGACAGCCAGACTGAGCTAAGTCTAAAGAGGGCATGGCCGATGCTATCAAGACAGCCTCGGCAGATAATGTACTTAGCTTTAGTCAAAGGTCTGAGAAATATAGAGATAGCAGTCTTGTTAGGCATCAGTATTAAGACTGTTACAGAGCAGTTATGGCAAGCTGTTAAGGCAGCTAATGCTAAGACTGGAAGACAAGCTTATTCGTTCTATGCGATACGATTCAATCAGGAGAATAGGGAGGAGCAGTAGATGCGTAAATGTGAGGAGTGTAAAGGTACAAAGACAGTGGGGATTTGTATTGGCTGTGGTTCTCTTGAGAAGCCAGCACATCATCAGAGAAGTTGCTCCAGGCCTGGATTCACGGAAGCACCTTGTCCTGCTTGTCAGCAGTGGGGCGCACATAAGACAGCTTGAGACTAGAACGCTTTAAATCTCAGAAGCGCTTTAAATCTTCATTGGGTGCATAGGTGCAGGGAGAGAAGACAGATATGCTGCGAGAGGTCAGAGCCGAGGGCCGGCAAGCATTTGTTCGTGAAGATGCCGGCAGAGGGGCTTGACAAACTCACAGATATGTGATATAATACTGATAGTAGAATAAGACCGAGGGGGAGAGAGAGAAAGGAGGGTGAAGACGAAAGTCTCCCCCCGTTTTGGCGTTTAGGCCGAAAGCTAAAAGGAGCATAAGGAGAAATGGCAGGCCAAGCTAGGAGCCTGAAACAAAGGACGGCAACGCTCACGGTTCTCCCGCCTTGTGATCTCTGCAAGATGGAGAGTCCTCTGAGCATCCCGCAGACGGCTCGATACGATGCGCCTATCGCTGGAAACGGCTGGGCGTATCTTTGTCTCTATCACTACATCGCATATGCAGTAGGTAGAGGAACGAAGCTCATTGCAGAGTCGGGTGCAGTCGAGCGGGAGATAGTCTCCGCAAGGCAGCGGCTAGCTGAGGAAGGAGCATGATGAACTTCATTCATCATGATCACTACGGCAACTTCTTTATTGAGGTTGATGGTGTCAAAGGTGATCCAGCTTTGTATGACTCGCCAGCAACAGTCGAGACGCCTTCCGGTATCTACATCGCCATTTCGCCATACTATGAAGGCACTCTGGAGTCAGATACGATCTATAAAGTAGAGCGAAGAAAGACGATGGTGCTACCTGGTTCGGCTGAGACGCTCTGCAACCATTTCAGGCCACAGGAGCCCTGTCCTCATCACCTTCCAGAAGAGGAAGTAGAGAGAGGAGCATAATCTGTGTTCACGCATGAGGAGCTAGTCAAAGAGGTCGCAACGGTCTGTGACACGCCTCTAGTCCATGTCGAGACTATGAGGCAGTATGCCGAGACTTATCCTGAGGATGCAGGCTTCTGCATGGACGCGGTGTGCCGAGGTTGCGACATCCCTGCGCAGGCCAAACGGTGGTGCGGTGCAGTAGCTTACGT
>LAZR01002234.1_pt1 | contig 11430 bp, 6 predicted proteins | sample 329461 | NCBI WGS metagenome assembly LAZR01 (sample SAMN03002196, study PRJNA259156) | marine sediment metagenome | biome: sea floor; feature: Hydrothermal impacted sediments; material: marine sediment; isolation source: Loki non-amplified sample from Loki's castle hydrothermal vent sediment ...
CACTGATCTACAGGCCCAAACTATAATTTAATTATTAATGTTTTAGAAATTAGTATACCTAAAATTCTTTATGGATCTTTATTATTTATCACAATTTATTATAATAAAGTTAAAATTGGTAATTGAATAACAGTTAAAATTGAGTTCGAGCTATTATACTGTCTTGTGCACTTTTTGATAATTCATTAAAAAGCACAGGATATCCTGCGATTCTTACAACTAAATTAGTATACTTTTCAGGAAACTTCTGAGCATCTAACAAAGATTCTTTTCCTGCTATGTTGAATTGAAGGTGATATCCTCCATATTGTTTAAAGAAAGATCTAATTAATGGTAAGAATAAGTCTAGTTTAAATGCACTTGGATGAAAATCCAAAGTAACTGAGTTTCCATTCGTCATTATTTCATTTTCAAGCCTCATTATAGAATTAAGTATTGCGGTAGGCCCGTTCTTATCCATCCCGGTTGAGGGTCCAATCCCATTTGAAAGAGGATCCCTTGATTTTCTGCCATCAGCTGATGCAGCTGTAAAAAATCCAAGCGCTAAATGAAAAGAAGTTGAATATATGCCAGGATTATAACTTCCACCACGATAATTTTTATGATTAATTATTTCCTCACAAAATAATTTTACTACATTATTTGTAATCGTATCAGCTTCTTCATTATCATTTCCAAATTTGGGAGCTCTGTTAATAAAAATTTGTCTCCATTCTTCTCCTTTTTTTCCTTTATAAGATCCCCTGTAATTTTTAGAGAGCATTAATACTAATTCTTCATAAGAGAGAAGTTTTTCTTCAAATATTATCTGTTTTATAGAGGTCAAACTATCTGCTACTGTTGCTAAACCAATTAACTGGGTTGTAGTAAAGTCATAAACGGCTCCACCACTAGCTACATCAACACCAGAGTCGATACAATTATCTGTAGTTGCGGATAAGAAGGGTTTAGGAGATAGTTCTGCAATCGCTTTTTCAAGAGATACCATAGTTTTAACCAAATTAACAACAAAAAATTTTAGCTGAGCTGCGAATTCACTCCATAAATCTTCAAACGATTGAATGTGTTTTGAATTTTTTATCCCATATTCCTTTTTTGTAAACATATCTTTCCCATTATTAAGAGTCAATTCAAGACACTTTACAATATTTAATTGAGTCGCGTTTGTACAACCAAATGATTTATAGGGGTGCACTGGCTCTACACAACCGATAGGAGCATATTCCCTGGCATCTTCTAAAGAGTAACCAAGTTTTAACAAACCTGGAATCATAACTGAATCGTTAAATAAAGCCAAACTAGCTCCAGATTTAATAGCCTCACCTGTTTTCAAGATCAAATCAGATGGAGTTTCTTCGTGAACACGAACAGAAAATGCTGGTTGGACAGTTTTTAAGCTGGTATATGATTCTAAAAGTAGATAAGATAATTCATTTGTGGCATTCTTCCCTCTTTTATCCACACCACCTATTGTTAGATTTTGTGATATTGGAGGACCCTCAGCTGCCACAATACCTTTGTGAAGGACATAATTCCATAATGTAGTGAGTTTTAAATAGAAACACTGGATTAGAAACTTAACTTCATTATCAGTTATCTTACCTTCTTTTCTATCTTTAGTATAATATGGATATAAAATCTGATCCAAACGTCCAATGCTAATAGCAAATCCGCCATCTTCTAAGCCCGCAATAACATGTGTAAAGTATATCAACTGAAGGGCTTCTTTAAATGTATTTGGAGGGTTACTTGATATATTTGCACAAATATTTGATATTTCAAACAATTCTTTTCTACGCTTTGGCTCATGTTCATTTTCAGCCATTTTTTTTGATACAATGGAAAATCTTGTTATATAACTTTTTACTCCATATAAAACGATTAGAACAGAGTCTAAAAACAACACTTTTTCTGTATTCCTTGAGAAATCTGTTTTTTTCCTTTTTGCTTGTTGAATCAATCCATCTATCCCATTCTCTAAAATATTTTTATGACCAGGGAAAAAATGTCCTACCCCATTAGTTAGATTTGTATCAACAATATATAACAGCTTCATCATGAGTTCTTTTAAATCATCACTTAAACTTGAATAAAACCTTGATTGGACAGTTTATTCTTCAAGTTTCCAATATGGGATTATAATCTCTTTTAAATCTTCTTTATCCGCTTCAGTAATAAAAAATTTTTGAGTTTCTCTTTTATTGTATAATTCTAAATCTTGCTCAATTGTATCGATGCGAACTTCAGGATATAAAGGTGTTCCCACAAATTTAGTACATCGATTTCCCACAATAAATTCATTTTTCCAGATTATAATTTTCATATTTTTTAATACATGGTTTATTGCTTTCGCATAACGAATAATTGAATTTTTTCCTTTTGTTTTCTTATAGGATATGGTGATTAACCTAGCCCGTTCTACACAAATTTCATGTGGTTGATTAATCACCCTGTTTTTCATTTCTGAAATAACATCACTAAAATATGAAGAAGAGTTGTGTTCTGTTTGCATTTATATCACTAATTCTTATCAGTCATTAATTTTCACTATCAAATTCATTACTTTTTAATATTTTTATCTTAATGCTCAATATCCATACTGAACAAATTATAGGTTTTTTAGTAATTTAAAATCAATAATTCTTTTATATTTCCCCTTTTCGTAGCATTGCTATTAATAGCCCTTTTTGCGTCTAGTTTTATAATTTTATACTCATTATATAAATTCTTGATATACTCATTGTATGAATTACTTAGCATTAGTTTACAATCGCGCTCATCCAGATTTTTAAAAACATTAAATAATTTCTGTTGAGAATCACTCTCAAAATTTTCTTTCGTATAACTTGTAAAAGAAGAAGTTTTTGATATAGGATGATACGGAGGATCAAAATAAATAAAATCACCCTTTTCGGCATAGTCTAAACAAATCTCGAAAGAATTGTGGATTATCGAAACATTTTCCAATGTTTTACTTACTGCCAATAGGTTTCCTTCATCGCAAAATTTAGGGTTGTTATATTTACCAAATGGAACATTAAATTCTCCTTTTCTGTTCACTCTATATAAGCCATTGTAACAGCACCTATTCAAATAAATCATTCTAGAAGCTTTTTGAATATTCGACATTTTGCTAAACTTTTCCTCATCTCGATCTATTGCCCTAATATTATAATAATAATCTTTTTCATTTTTATGATTCCTTAATAATTCTATCAGTTCTTTCACATTGGTTTTTATAACTTTATAACAATTAATTAATTCTTCATTGATATCTATTATGATTGAAATTTTAGGCTTCATAAAGAAAAAAACTGCTCCACCACCAATGAATGGTTCAATAAATTTATTGTAATTTCTTGGAAAATATTTAAGCATCTGCGAAATTAATTGTCTCTTCCCTCCTGCCCATTTTAAAAAGGGATGAGGATTTTCTCTCATTAAATTTCGATTTTTCTTTAGATTTATTGATGTATAATTTTTTGTCTTTTTGGAAAAATCTTGGGAAATATCTTTAAATAAAATTCTTTCTTTTTCTGACAAATGTATTTTCCTCTCGATTTCTATTAATTATCTTATAATTCAAATATAGTTTATAAATGAACAAATTTTAAAACATTATTTTTCAAATTCTTATTAAAATAGATCCAATATAATTTGAAGTAATTGTAATGAGTTTTGTAGAATATATTAAGAAATTATAATACCATTAAATTATTAACTTTAAAGTTTTTTATTATCTAGTATTTGATATTCATAAAAAAAATGAAGAAAATGTTGCTAAATCATCTGAGAATCGATTATGATTAATAAACAGAAGTTTGAGGAATTATTTAATCAAAATCTTATTAAAGATATATCTGATGAGCAAATTGATATTGTCCTTTCAGGGCAATATGGGAAAGCTTTAGATTTACTAAGAGACTCTGAGGCGACTGGCCTATTTCCGGCTCTTGTAGGGCCACCAGGGGTTGGAAAGACAATTTTATGTAGATATTTTGCAAGTTTAAGAGCAAAAGAGAATAAAAATAAGAGTTTCAATTGGCTAACGATGGATGAAAGTATTAAACCTTCACATTTTATTGGATCCTTCGATCCTGCTATCACCCTAAAAAAGGGATTTGTCCTTGAAGCATTTAACCCCGGTCCTTTGTTGAATGCAATGTTAGAGGGAGGAACATTCCTCGCAAATGAAATCAATAGAGCAACAGAATATTCGCAGAATACATTACTAGAACCTTTAGAAGAAGCTTCAATGGGAATTCCTCATCTAGGCCGAATAAAAGCCGATAAAAACTTCTTTTTTATTTGTGCAATGAATCCAGAAGAATTATCAGGAACCCATAGACTATCTGAAGCATTAAAAGATAGAATCAAAGTTTGGATTAAATTAACATATCCAGATAAATCAACTGAGTTAGATATTATAAGAATTAATTTACCTGAGCATTTTACTATTGATGAATCTGAATTGGAAATAATTTACTCTGTTATTAAGGAAACAAGACAAAATAAAGTAGATATCGAGATTCCTGCTTCGGTAAGAGCGGGTATTGCTATGGCCAAATTGCTTGGAAGGAAAAGACAAGTTGAGTTGGAGAAGAAAACAGAGGAAAAAGAATCTGTATACATTCTTCTCTCAGAAATTGCAAAAAATGTACTATTAGGAAGTATTAAACCCAAACCCGGTGTAAAAGTAGAAAATATTATTGAGAATATAATACATAGAACTTTAGGTGGTTAAATCCTTTGGGTGTTTTTCCTGAGAATCCTTGCGATTTTGCAGTTGAATTCATTAGAAAGATGAGGATTCATCCTGATATAATCCAAATTCCTTCTTCACGACAAGTATTATCAATTCCCAAATTATTGTTATCAAGATATTACCGTAAGGGCAATGTTACACCGAATGATTATATTGAAATTAGCGCTGTTACTTCATTTCCAGACAATCAAAAATTAGCAAGAGAAATTGCTTTTGATGTGTTATTTCCAAATTACAAAAAAAATATCTTAAATTCATTTTTTAAGGATGATGATGTAGGAGAATTTGATAATGATTTAAACAATTCATTGATAAAATCTGAAATAGATCAATTACAAGATTTAATTGATGAGATCGAGTTAAGCAAATCTATTGATGGAAATTTGATTGAACAAATGGAACAATTCATTGATGAATTAAACCAAAGAAGAAACGAAGATAAGATTAACGCAGCACTTAATTTCTTTACTGATGATTCAGAACTCTATAAAGAAGAAATTAATTCCTTTAGCAAATTATTCGAAGAAGCAAAAAAGAAATTAACTCAAAAGATCAATTCTTTAGAAGCAGAAGATATAAAGGCGGGTAACTCTTTAGACCTAAGTAAACTGATTCAAGAAAATTCTAAAAGAACATGGGAAAAGATTTCTAGTAAAGCTCTTAACCACCAAGATATTTCTAAGAGTTTAAATGATCTAATAAAATCAGGAAAATTTGAAGATCTCCTTCAAACTATTAAATATCTTGATAAAACTCAAGCAGTCTCTAAGGATTATTTAAACAATTTAAAAAATGGTCTTAAAGATCAAATTGATAATTTAGATCAGTTGTTTAATGCAGCTAAAACATTAGGAAAACCTCCTAATTTTAATTTAGATGACGTATTGGACAATGCATTACAAAATTCTTCCTTTGAGCATAACTTTAATTTAACTAATTCCCTTGATCAATTTTATGGTACTAATCTTAGAGGACCGTTGCTCGAAAAATTAGAACAAAAAAGTAAGGAATCCCAAATGAATATTTCACTTGAATCTTTGACAAAGGCTCCATTTGCTAATAAATCCTGGAATTCCCTTTTTAACCAAGCACTTCAAAATGCTATAAATGAAGCTGCGAAGCAGAACAAGAAATTTGAGGCATTTAAATCTCTTACTCATCAATTACAACAATTAGCTAATAGTTGCGCAAATATGCATTGTAGTCAAAAAATGGCTCTCACACTTCCAGACTTAACCACTAAGACTCTGGAATCTTGTGAAACTCCCGCTCAATTAAAAAATGCAACTGAATTCTTAAGAAAAATAGGCTTAAATCCAAAATCAAAAGAGATAGAAGAATTTGGAAAGAAGCTCAATATGTCTGATGAGGAAATTTCTGAATTAATTGAGCCGAACTATCAGTTATTAAAAAAATTAGTTGATAAAAAAGCAGCCAACTTTGAACGTTTAAGTAATTTGATGAACCAAATCAAAGATCAAATAAATCCAGAGAGATTGAGGGAGTTGGTTTCTAGTGCTTTAGCATCTGATAATAGGGAAGCCTTAGGGGCATTGGGTAATTTTAATTTGAGTAAAGCGCTAGAGGAAGCTCAAAGAATTGGTGGACGGGAAGCACAAGAAAAAATGATTTCTTGTTTATCAGCAGGTAGTGGGGAAAATCTTCTTAAACAATGGTTTATGCACCGAAATCAACTTCCAGAAAATACAAAACAAGCTGTGAAAGAATTAGCAAAAAAGGTTTTAATTGACCTTGGAATTTATTACTCTCGTGCTCGTTTAGGGAGTTCTACTACAGGTCCGATTCCAATAAATGTCGTAAGACCATATACGATAGGGGATGATTTTGAAAATATTGATCTTGAAGAAACTATTTTTAATATTTTAGAGAAAGGAAAAAAAATAGATCATATTCAATATGATGATTTTTTTGTATTTGAAACAGCGAAAGGACTTAGAACAGCATGTTTTGAACTTGATATCTCGGGAAGTATGACTGGAGAAAAACTCACATATATGGCAATCTGTGTGACAATGTTAGTTTACGGCATGCGTAAAGATGAATTGGCAATAACATTTTTTGAATCTGATACACACGTTTTAAAAGAATTAGACCAGAAGATCGATTTAGATAGTCTTGCTGATGAATTACTAAATGTCTCGGCTAGGGGGGGCACTAGGATTCAGAGTGCTCTTGAATGGGCTCGAAAACAGTTTAAGGTAAACTCAAATTCACGTGAGAAATTAAATGTTTTATTTACAGATGCAGAAATTCATGATCTTAAACAAGCAATTGATTTGTTAAGAGTATTCCGTTCTTTAGGAGTGGATTTCATCTTAGTTTGTCCAGAAGCTTCTTACAACTTAAAAGATGCTAGAAAGATTATCAAGATAGCGGGGGGGCAATTACTTACCATAAAAGATTGGGATCAGTTCCCAAAATTAATCTCGGAAATAATTAAGTCAAGATTTTAAAAAATAAAATGACAATAAACCAATTTTCAAGCATAATTATTGAAAAATTTGGTATAGATCTCTATCATAAATCCCTTAAATTTCCTAGTAATAAGATAAATCTTTTTTATCTACGAGATGAGCCATTCAAAGTTAGAAGCATTATTTTTGATAATGATCGTGAATATCACCTTATAATTGATACAAAAAAACATGAAATTTTTCATGATTGTCCTTTATTTTTAATTCATTCAGAACGGGATAAAAAGATCTGTGTTCACCTTATAAGATTGCTCTCAATTCTTAAATTTCCTCATTCAAATAACATTTTAGTAAATTTAGACAAATATTATTTCACTTCTGATGATTTAGGCTCAAAAAAAAAGGGAAAAAACTTTCAATTATTAGCAAATATATGCTTTAAGAATAATAATAATGTTGAGGCATTAAATTATCTTAATAAAGCTATTATTAATCAATATAATAGTGAAATTATTGTTGAAAATTATTTAAAAACAGCTATTGAATTCAATTTATTTATAGAATTCTTTGAATTCTTAAAATATGGATTTGAAAATGACTTAGAAAGTTATATTACGAAATATATCAAACAGGTCAAAATTGGATTAGATAAATTCGTAAATCTTATCCCCAAAATTTCTTTTTATGATTTGCTTAAGATAATTGATTCAATAAATGCGATAATAGAACTTAAAGGGATATTGTTTTTTCAACCATTCATTGAAAAATTGAAGAAACTAACTAAAAATCCAGATTTCAATGATTATTATTTTTCAGTTTTTATTATTAAAAAAAATTATAGCGAATTAGTAGAATTTGTCCCCAATATTAAAGAAATTATAATGGAAGAACAATTCAATTTTTTAAAAGACGAACTTGTTAATTACTTCATATCTGAAATAGATAATTTTTGTTTAATTGATAAATTAAAATTGTTAAAAAAGCAATTTAAGATTATAGGGATACCCAAAGATATAATTCGTCATGAATATAAGAAATACAAAGCAGAAATAAAAGAATTAGAAAAAAAATTATATCTAAAAAAATTTGCATTTTTAAAATTATTAATTGAAAAATACAATATAATCAGAACAAAAGGTGATTTTAGAAAAAAAAGAAATGCCTATATTGTGAAACATGATGAGGAAAATTCAAAAAATCCAGTTTATAATTACATAATTGCTCGTATTGGATTCTTTGGGGTAAATGATCAAACTATTAAATCTTCTGAAATCGGTATTAATTATTTTATCATGAATCATCTATTTTTAGATGATTTAAGTTCTTTACAAGATGTAAACTATTATAAAACACAATTTTGGGGAGAAAATAATTACGCAATTAACTCAATTAATGGATATTCTTTATTAAGTAAGAATATTGAATATATCTACGAAGGAGATCAGAAATATTCAGATGATACAATGATTATTGAATGGGACCTAGCAAATAGAGCAATTCAAGGAAGTATCGTGTGTGCATATGGTTCTCAAATTGTCATACCTGACAGAAACAGTCCACTATTTCATGATCTAAAGCCCTTTGATCTTTGTTACTGTAAGAGGACCCCGGTTAAAATTGAAAGTAATATCATTAAAAACGTGAATGTAATTACTAAATGTTCTTTTAAAGATGCAATTAAAAGTGTTTCTCATGATATGAACTTTATCGAAGGACATTATCCTTTATCGTTTGTAAAGACAGTTCTTAAGAAAGAAATTAATCCTTTTCAAGCATATGAAATAGTTTCAAATAACCCAAAGAAATTGTTTATACCAAATTATAATCAATTCATTAAAGCATTTAGAGAATTTCTATTTAATTTCATATTTAGAGAAAAAAATTATATTTTTGACGAATTGAAATTAGATTTCCCAAAAAACTCGAATCAAATATTAAAATTGTTAAATTTAATGGACGATCTAGATGGATTAAACCTACCATACCTTGAAATTTTAGAAGATATTATCACTCCAAACATCACCTTACACGATTTTAGATCCAAAACCTTGCATAAAATCCATTCTTTTATAGTAGAAACTTTAAAAAATAAAGAGCTTGGAAGTACTGGGATATTTAATTTGAAAAAACTTAAAAATACACCTTTTTCTAAATATTCTAAGGAAATTATAAAAATTAGAAAAGAAGAGTTTGAAAGTTCAGTCATTCTTAAAATTATTAATAAAGAAGAAATTCGATACAATTTTTCTGAAATTAATAAAACATATTATGGACAGAAATTTGTTAAAATTCTAACTGTTAATGCTGATACGCCTATTAAGCCAGAAAAATTTAAAAAATTTAGTGATTACACGCAAAAACTGAATTTAAAAATTAAACTTCTGGAATCAAAAATTTAGAAAAGTAAATCTGGAATATACGACAAGTAATAAAACATTTTAACTAATTAAACCATGTGAAGAATTTTTTTTAAGATATAATCCAAAAATCACTTTGAAATTAAATTTCTAGTTGAATTTTTTTTTAAAACAGAAATTTTCTTTCTTTGTTATCACTTTTATTAAGAAACTATTTTATTTCCATAAATTTTATTTTAAATAGAATCTGAAAGATTAATTGAGAAACATATATCAAAATTGGTAATCGATGAAGAGCGATAATTTTCAACATCCTTCTAAGGATATTATCGAAAGCAAAGGAACTATACTAAAAGGAAAAACAATCTGTATGTGTTTAACTGGTTCAGTAGCGGTTATTACTTCTCCAATTGTGGCACGAGAACTCATGAGGTTGGGTGCCGAAGTAATTTGTGTTATGTCCAAAGCCTCTACAGAGCTTATAAGTCCTGCGTTAATGGAATGGGCTACGGGAAACAAAGTTATTACTAAATTAACTGGAGCTGTAGAACATATTTATTTAGCGGGTGATAGACCAAAAACCGCTGGAAAAGCAGATTTAATATTGATATGTCCAGCTACTGCAAATACTATCTCAAAAATTGCATCCGGAATCGATGACACGCCTGTGACAACAGTAGCTACAACATCATTCGGTTCTTCCATCCCCCTCGTAATTGTCCCTGCTATGCATGAAAGTATGTATAAGCATCCCATTCTGCAAAAAAACGAAGCTACATTAAGAGAGTGTGGAATTGACGTATTAGGCCCAAGGATTTCAGAGGGAAAGGCTAAAATTGCACGAATTGATGATATAATAGATAGAGTTATTGATATATTAGTCCCTAAAAAAGACTTAGATGGAAAAAAAATATTAGTTACCGCTGGACCAACTAGAGAAGCAATAGATTCAGTTCGATTTGTTTCTAATAAGTCATCAGGAAAAATGGGAATAGAGATAGCTAAAGAGGCAGCAGCCAGAGGTGGGGAGGTTCTATTAATTGCTGGAAAATGCAGTGCTAAACTTCCCGAGTATCTAAAGACTATTAGCGTAGTTTCTACAGATGATTTTATAAAAGCAGTTAAGAACGAAATCTCTTATAACAATTATGATTTTTTAATATCTGCCGCTGCAATTAGTGACTATAAGCCAACTGAATGTATTGATGGCAAAATTTCCTCTGACAAAATAGAAACACTACAACTCAACATGAAATTGACTCCAAAGATAATAAATGTTGCAAGGCAAAAAGATTATAATTTATTTATTGTTGCATTTAAAGCAGAAACAAATGTCTCTCGTACAGAATTGATAAATCGTGCATATGATAGACTTGTTAAATCTGAAGTTGATTTGATTGTAGCTAACGATATAGGCAGAGATGATATAGGATTCAATAGTAAGTATAATGAAGTTTATATAATCGATAAAAAGAAACACATTAATCACGTTGAAAGAAACACTAAAAGATATATTGCATCGAAAATACTTGATACTGCTTTAGAGGTATACAAAACAAGAAATCAATAATATATATTAATTTTCTCTCTTCTTTCTGAACTGATACTATATTTCTATGAAATTTTTTTTTTATTGTCTTAATTATTGAAGAAAGAAGTGGATTTTGGATTGATAAAAAAAGATATTATATAATTTATGAAAAAAACGTATATATATATTTAAAGTTAATTTTAAAGATTAATGAGTATGACAATATTCGAGTGCGATTAAAATTACAACAAGAGAAGAAGGAAAGATAAAGCAAGGGACTATTGCTGAATTTATGCGGAAGCGCACCCAACTAGTTGGTTTTGAATTCGGTTATTGGAAACA
>LAZR01002235.1_pt1 | contig 11430 bp, 17 predicted proteins | sample 329461 | NCBI WGS metagenome assembly LAZR01 (sample SAMN03002196, study PRJNA259156) | marine sediment metagenome | biome: sea floor; feature: Hydrothermal impacted sediments; material: marine sediment; isolation source: Loki non-amplified sample from Loki's castle hydrothermal vent sediment ...
TTCAGATGCGCGTTTACGTACTCCGCAACTTTCTGGCCCGTATTTTTGTCGCCAATGCTGATAACAGAATTTGAAGACCCAGTGCCCACGCTGATATCCACGCCAAGCACGTAATTTCCTGCCGGAATGTTTCCGTCCTGCTTCGGAAATATCCAAAGATTGAGCGGACCGCGCTCTCGATCAATAAACGCATCGGCCATAGGCTGCAAGGTCTGCATATTGAATTCAATGTCTCCGCAAAAAAACGGAATGCGGCAATCTTCCGTTTTCAAACGCTCAAGTGTGGGAACGGAAAAGAACACATAATCGGAGGTCAGATAATCAATATCCAGTTCCTGAGCAATCTCCATCGGATGCGATGCACGTAATTTCTCTCTCTCGTACCAAGGACTCGTCGGCTTGCCTTCCGCATCGCAACTTAAACCCTTGGCCTTTTCAGGATGAAGACTCCAATGAAGCGTCAACTTGTTCGCGGCCTTCGCGACGAACCGATAAAACGCATTGCCGCGACCCTTCGGGGTACTGTTGATTATTCGAGACCGTGTCGCATCGCGACTCGCAGACAAAACCTTTTGACCGTCCGGCACAGACGCAAACTCATCGAGAAGAATCGATGTGTACCGGCCGCCTCGCGCAACATCGCCTGTAGTAGATTCGCCATCGATCACGCTGCCCGTCTCGAGATTCTGTATATGCAACAGGATTCGGCTTACCGGAGGTTTCAGCCAGCCAGGCTGCTTCTCCAGCAGAAAATCAAGCTTCCAAAAAAGCGTGTCGGGGGACCCGGAAGAATCTACAAGACCCTGGTTCCTACTCACAACCAGAAAGTTATTGAAGGACCGAAAGTGCCAAAACCATTCGAAGGCGACAAGCACCATCCACGTGGCACCCATGTCGCGACTCTTCTCGATCGGAAGATCCTCGCCCTCTTCAATACACCGAACAATTTCAAGAATAGCTTCGTCCTGATAATCGTAAGTAATGAATGGCAACTCGGTCGGCTTCTTCCGGGGATCATGGGTCCACACGAATGTGTTCACGTAAAACAGAATGTCGCGAGAACACATAATCCAAAGATTCTCGGCCGCCTCGCGCGATGAACTCCCAAGACGAATCATTCGCGCTCGAAATTCAAGGTTCGCGTAGTAACCCTTTGGAACCAAATGCAGATAAGGCGTGTCCGCCTTCGTCTCCAACGGCCCGGCCAATGTCTCATCAGATAACATTTACGCCTTCATCCTGCGAAATCATTACCAACCCAAATGCGCAACCCTATAAAAAACTATACGAAAAACCGAGCCCATCAAAAACCCCACGACTACAAGAACAGCCCAGTACGATACCAACCCACCACGCGAGTGCCCCTTTGAATCCAACATCATACCCCCGCGCATTCATACTTCGCGTCTACGCTCTCCTGGCGTATCCGCTCAATAAAATCCAACATCACCCGACCGTCATCGTAAAATCTCCGCTCAGATTCAAAAGACTTCTTGTCGGGCATCAATTTCGAAAGCGCCGTCGTGTAAATCGTTTTTCGAAATGCTGAGTCATCACGGCATTGTCGAAGCATCCCCCATGCACCCGCACACGGCGCATCGTCAGACTTCACACCCGAACAGGTCATCTTCTCAATTACCCATTCAAGCTGAGCACGGAAGTCAACACGACCCTCGCCGTCGAACACGCTCCCTAACGTCGACTCACTATCCATCTGGCCAAGAAGCGCGTCCCAATCAATCTCAACCAGCTCAGATGAATTAGACGAGGCGGGCCCTGGCATGCGATGGGAGTCAGCGCTGCCATGTCTAAGCGAGACCGTCGATCGCTCTTCGCGTGGACCCGCCTCAAGAGAAACCTCAGAAGGAACTTCAGCCGGATATTTGTCGGCCGGATACGCCGCAAGCGCCTCCGACCACGCTTCGCTCACGCTTCTGCCAGCAGCCTTGTGGCGTTCACGTAATTCGACAAACGAACCCCACACATCCTCGCCAGTCCGGCGAGAGTACCGCTCAAGTCGTATCCGAGTATCTAATCGATTCTCAGACATCCGTTCCCCCGAAATTACAGAATCATGTAAATCAATACAATCTCGTGACATCCACCTTTTACAGGAATTCACAAACACATGTCAACTCTACTGCCGTTTTGGCAAACTGCGAATTGTGTATTTTCGTATTTTTGAAATGTGATTTTCGGACGGAAGGGCTAGGTTAGAGAAAAACCACATACGAGGCCGGGGGCGGTGGATCGGTTTCCGCCGATATCGACCCAGGAGATTCCAGGCACCGGCCCTGCCCTGTCCTTCGCCAGTACACGCCTCAATTACTCAAGGCCAGGTAATCCCGCTCGCCCTCACGTACAGCGTACACAAGCCCTCTGCCTGGGCCACCGGCCGACTCCGGAGTACATCGTGTCCCTCTGCTCGACGCTCACAGGCCCGGCACGGACACCGGCGGCCGACAACAGCTGCAGGGCACAGGGCCCCTGCCCTACCCATGCTGCCGCGCTCTACTGGGTTTCACCACGATATTCAGTGGTAGGCAGGGTTGCCTACATCCCACTTGCTGCCAAAATGACATTAAACAGTGAACCCAGGTTCAACGTTCAAGGGTGAACCCAGGTTCAATGTTCGAGACAGAATGAACGTTCCAGTCCTTGATTCTCTCTCGATGGGTACTGAGAACAGTGACGGTATTACTTTGAGTAGTACTGAAGACAGGAATTGTGAAGGTGGGGACGAGTGGATTGTTGATGTGATTCTGATGAAAACGAACAGTGAATAGTTCGAGTGGTCGGAGAGACAGGCTGCAGGCGATAGTACTGTCTTACCCCTATAGTCCCCTAAAACTGGGTGATTTGGGAGCTGGAGAGGTGATGGGCTGGTCGACGCGGCTAAGTTGTTTGTTGGTGGAGAGTTGGGATGGGATTATGGCGAGAAACCGGTGAATTGGTCGACGGCGAAGTTGAACTGACTCCTTTGAAAAAGGTGGTGTCACCTAGTCCCACGACTGGCAATAAAAGAGTTACGAAAAATAAAGCTTGACAAATCGTGACAGATCTGTTATGTTCCGTGTGGAGTCAGCGTTTCAACCCGTTACAAAAGGAGGAAAGCCATGTCAGAAGCAGCCGAACAGAGCAAGCCAACGAACACCAAGCCCGAGCCTAAAGACGAACAGTCCCTGCGTCAAGCCACATGGGAACATCGACGGCATGGGGAGCGCATAAAAGAAAAAGCCGAGGTCTCGAAGATAGAGCCTAATACGCCGGAGCCGTGCATCGACCCGGACCCACCGACAGAGTGTCCTAAGTGTGGAGCGGACCTCGTTCTCGCCGATTGCTACAGCGGCGGCCTTGATTTTCAGGACTCCGGAATCTATCGGGAAGTCCACTGTCCCAATAATGAATGTGGCCATTGTTGGTACGACATCTATCGTTTCGCGGCCACGATGGATTACGAGACCGGCCGGGATATCAACGCCTACATTTGCCTGGACACTGTTAGTGAAGCCCAGGAATATCTGCGAAACCACATAAGCATCCCCTGTCGGATCATGTGTCGTTTCGGTGATTTTAACGGAGACGCTAGTATATCTGCAAGGGACATTCTGCGAATGTTGAAAACGGGATGTCCGAACGATGCAGTCAACGCGGATATCGAAGACGAAAGGTTCTACCTTTATACGCGCTAGGCCCTAGCTTGAGCGCCTTACGGGGCGTTCACTGGTAGGGCTTGGCGTTGGGCCGGGCGATGAAACGTGGAGGCTGATTATGGACAGCGAGACAGCGAAGCAAACAGCACTGCGTATGGCGGCGATTCGGCGCACAAACAAGAGCATTCACGATCAGGTCTGCGAACTCCAAAAAGAGGGCGATAGGTTTGATGATCTTCTCAATGCGTGCAAAAACGCCCGTATCGAATTATCGGCCCTTCACGGGGAATACATGAATACCCGCGCAGGCGCATGCCCATCAATGAGCACGATCCAAGAATGCCGCGCGGCCATCGCCAAGGCGGAAAAGGAAACAATCTAATCCCAGGCAGGGCCGCTCATTCGTGGGCGGTCCTGCCGGGCATTGGGCTCGAAGCAAAACATGGAGATCGATGATGGACAACGAGACAGCGAAGCAGAGGCACACGCTGGGACCGCTGGAAGTGCGCCCCGACGCAACCTCTAAGGCCATCTTTGTTTATGGCCCTGACGGAAACGCCGTCGCTTCTGTAAGGCGGCGTTGGCGTGGCGGCGAAGAGCAACTGGCCTATGCGCGCCTATTTGTGGCCGCGCCGGAGTTGCTAGAAGCGTGCCAAATTGCAGCCGGCTATTTCACATCTCTACCCCAACACCCAGATCGCGGACATGATATTGCGAATGACTTAGCAGTTCTGAAGGCCGCCATAGCGAAGGCCGAAGGCACCGCCGAGATGAAAGGGTGAGCCCTGATAAAGCCCGGATACGCCGGGCGGTTTGCGAACTTGAATTCCTCGATGTTGACACAAGGGAGACCGTGGACCCCGAATAGCAGTAATCGGATTCAAAGGCCTAGAATGATAAATCAAAAAGTAATCCTATACGCCCGGTTCTCTCCGCGGCCGGGCCAGGAGACCAGCGAGAGTGACCAGGCGCAGATCACTCTCATGGAAACGCACGTCTTTCAAAAACGATGGGATGTTGAAGGCGTCTACCGTGATCGTGGTATCAGCGGTTCTTCGATTAACCGCCCGGGCCTTTGGGCTGCGATCGATGCCTTGCGACCGGGACACGTTCTGCTTGTAACGAAGCTAGATCGCCTGGCCCGCGACGTGTATCTGGCCCTTAGCATCGAGCGCGCCGTAGAAAAGAAGCGGGCGCGCATTGTGAGCCTCAGAGGCGAAGGCACTGATGGAACCACGCCCGAGGACAGGCTCGTGCGCTCCATTATGCAGGCCTTCGACGAATTCCAGCGCAAGGTCATGGCAATCAGAACAAGCCAAGCCATGCGGGCCCATCAGTCCAACGGCCGAAAGATATCTTCCCAGGCCCCCTACGGCTACACTATTGACCCGGACGATCCAAAGCGGATTGTACCCCTGGAGCCCGAACAACGGGCCGTGACGCGCATTTTCGCATTGCATAGCAAAGGGAAAAGCTGCCGCGCTATCGCCCGGGCCATGGACGCCGAACGGATGCCGTGCCGCGGAAAGTCTTGGAACCATCAGCAGGTAAAAAGCGTACTCAGGCGAATCACTACATCCGGTTAATGTCTGCGTCGTACTCCTGCCGAATCCCAGCGTAATGCTTCCGACAAACCTCCGGCGAGTTCCCCAGCCACTCAGAAATCCGATTCAGGTCGACACCTTCCTGATAAAGCGAGCTTCCGAAACTGCGCCTGAGTCGCTGAAAGGGATCGTCCGTGGGGAGGTTCGCTCTCTTTAGGGCGGCGACTAGGGACTTTTTCGGATCGTAGCGATACCGGCTTGTTGGTTGCGAGTCTCGCCCAGACTCGAATACGAAACCCTCAATCGCCCGATACGGCTCCATCGCTTCACGGATCCGATTATGCATTGGGATTATTCGCTCACGCCGCGACTTGATCTTGAAATTCGGGAATTCAGTCACTCGGATAATCTTCAGCTCGAAGTCGAACCATTCCCAGCGAGAGAATGACATCTCTTTCTTGCGAAGGCCTGCCCAGGCCATGAGAAGAACGGCCCACAGGAGGTTTTGCTGTTCGAGGGTGTGGGCTTCCTTCGCGATTATGGCAAGCAAGCGGTCTTTGTCCTGGGCGGTGTGAAAAGTCACCAGAGGATTTGAAATCTCATACCGGGCTACGTTTACGACGGGATTCTCGCCCGTGAACTCCTTCCACTTGATCGCTTTGTTGTAAATGGCTTGAAGATCCCGGAGATAGTTATTGATGCTCTGTTCGCTGTTTCCAAGTTTACGGCGCCATCGCTTGAAATCTTCGAGGATGGCCGGCGTGACATCGCCAAGGCGCCCCATTCCGGAGCGCTCGCACAGATACCTCCAGTGCCGCGTATGGAGATCTATTGTGGCCGCAGCGAGGTGAGACTCCGCCCACTTCAGATAATGCGCCCAGAACGCAATTGCCTTCGGATTACGTGGCTCCTGAAGTCGGCGATGCGGGTCAGATAGGCCAATTTCAATTGCTTGAAGCTCCCGCCGGGCAACTGCTTTTCGTACAGTCTTAAGAGACCTGCGGACCGGGCGCGGCTTCCCAGGGACGTAATATTGAATCCACCAGATCTCTCCACGCTTGAAAATACTCGCCATGGCCGACCCCCAAAACGGAGCCATCCAAGCACAATTTGATCACAATTGTCAATTCTCAGAATCAAAAGAGAGAAGGGGAGGTGATTCCAGGCTTCTATTATTGACTCAAATGGTCGGGGTGCCCAGATTCGAACTGGGGACCTCCTGCTCCCAAAGCAGTAAGGACGCCATGCAGGGCAACGACATGCTGCGACATTCTATGCCAGGTAAGGGTTTTCTTTCAGTGGACTTTGCAAGCTGACGACATTTGGCGACAACTTTCGACAGTTCTAAGCACAATTTAGACACAATCTATCGAATGTCTAAAGGTGATTTTTGGCCTCTTCGAGCGTCGGCACTCTTGTGCTGACGACGTATTCCATGAGATCAGTTTTCAGAAATCTGACCGCGCTCCCGTCGCCATTGAGTTGGCTATATGGAATCAATCCCCTTTCGACAGACAGACGTTGTAATTGGCGCTTTGAGATCCGCAGATAGACCGCAGCCTCTTCCGACGTCATGATCTCGAGATCGGATCCGAATCGAGCGTCAATCGATTCACGAAGGGATGCGATGGCCACAGCCAGACCCTGAAGGCTTTCACATTCACCAAATTCATCATTCTTGCTCATTTCGTTCCTCCAAAATTAAGGGAAGATCATTCATTACTACCCAGCTCCCACATATTCTGCCGAGGCATATCGAATTCGATCTGGAAACCACCCTCTTCTCCATGTCGATTCTTGGCGAGATTTGCTTCAAGAATCACCTTGTGTTGTACAGGCAAACGATGCAGCAATAACACCGCGCCAGCATCCTACTCCTGTCACATGACCTAAAGTAGGTTTTCACTTCCGAACGCTTCTCTGTGTTCTATCTCTTCGTGATCTGCTGCATTTCTAAAACGCTGCACATACTTTTCAAATACCAACTTAATCCTTCCCGTCGGTCCATTCCGTTGTTTGGAGAGATCAAGATAAATCTGATTGGAAGGATTGTCCTTTTCGCGCGCCAATGGCCGATAAAGCATCAGTACAACATCGGCATCCTGTTCGATGGCGCCCGACTCGCGCAGATGCGAAAGTCGAGGCCGGCCGGACTCGTCCCTCTCAGCTTCCCGGCTAAGTTGCGAAAGCGCCAACACCGGAACATTCAATTCGCAAGCGAGTCCCTTGATGCTACGCGAAATTTCTGCGATCTGCGTCTGGCGGTTTTCTGACCGAGTTGTCCCTGTCATCAATTGGAGATAATCAATAATTAGCAAGTCACATCCATGCTTCACTGCGTGCCGCCGAGCTTTTGCGCGCAAATCGATCACATTGATATTCGTCGAATCATCAATAAATATAGACACATCTTTGAGCACTGCCGCAGCGTTCTCTACTTTCGGAAATTCATCTTTAGCCAGAAAACCCTCTTGGAGTCGCCTAAGATTGATCTGTCCCTGAGCACAGACAAGGCGATACATTAACTGGACCTTAGACATTTCAAGGCTGAAAATCACAACCCTTTTGCCGTGGCCAACGGCCGCGTTTAGGGAAATATTTAGGGCTAGTGCTGTCTTGCCGATTGATGGTCGTGCGGCGAGGACAATCATATCGGACGGTTGAAGTCCATGAGTCATTTTATCGAGATCAGTAAAACCCGTAGCCAGACCAGTAACCGGAGAACCTGAAAAAATCTCCTTCTCGAATCGCGCGACAGTTTCCTCAAGTAATTCGCCAACAGAAACAAGTGGATTGATTTGGTGTCGGTTCGCAATCGTTAAAAGATCACCCTCCGCCCGATCCAATAACGCCTGTACATTATCGTGAGAATCGTAGGCCTCGCCAACGATGCGCGTGCACGACGTAATCAAGCGGCGCAGGATCGACTTCTCTGAAACGATGCGCGCGTAATACTCCATGTTCGCCGAGGTCGGTACGATACTACTAAGATCCGCCACATACGCAATGCCGCCTACGTCATCAAGATGTCCGTCTGCTAGCAATTGCTCTTTCAAAAGCATCGCGTCTATCGGTTTCGCCTTTCGATGCAGCGAAAGGACTGCCTCGTAGACGTACTGGTGCACAGGAAAATAAAAGATTTCACCCGGCTGACCCCGAAGGATTTCGATCGCCGTCCCCACCATATCCGGATTGAGAAGCATTGATCCCAATACGGCGCGTTCCGCGTCCTCGTCATAGGGCGGAACGCGATCGAACTCGGGATGTAATAGAAACTTATTCATTATTGAACTTTTGCTTTCCGGCTGCATAAACATCTTCATCGACGCCGAGCCACGTAGCCACCTCGGCATCACTGGCACCTTCATTTGGACGCTCATCACGCCTGTGTGACTCCACAGAAGGGGGTGTCTTCATTTTTGGCCAATCAAGCACCATGGTCCATGCCTCATATTTGAGCCATCTACACATATGCTTCCAGTTTGGACAATGCTTAGAATCCACCTTGTTCCATTCCTTGCGCCAACGGATATGCTCAAGAATGTGAAACTCAATCAGGTCCCGCGTCTCTTTGTCTGGGTCAAGAACCTGCCACGCTTGAAAGGCTTCGAGTTTCGTCCCCGTTTTTGGGCTTATTGCCCAGAACTCCTCAAACTCCTTTGAGTAGATGTTCTTTCGTTGTTTGCGCGGTTTCATAGAAATCAAAGATCTCTCGATCAGGGAATCAGGATCAGGGATCAGGGAATCAGGTATCAGGATCAGGGAATCAGCAGGATTAGGATCAGAGTCCTCGCGTTCTGCTCGCGAGTCATGTCGCTCTGTTCGCGATTTATCTTGAAATTCGGTTGGGTTTGGTAGTGGACTACCCGAATCACACTCATTCTTATGGGGATTCTGGTATTTTGAGAATTCGCGAATACACACAAACCTTTTTCCATTTTGTTCAAGTATTGAAATAAGTTGTTGGGTTTCCAATTCTGAAATTAAAGTTTCCATGTCCCGGTTTTCGTCATAAGAAAAAAGTTCGGCCTTAACTTTTCTGGCGCGCCACTCGAGCACACCGCGGTAATCGGCGAGGATCCAAAGGCCAATAAAAAGAAGACGTGCACCATCCGAGCAGTCCGCCACCTGCTCAGATTTGAAGAATCCTGGTTTTATATTGCGACTACGTGCCATCTGCCCTGTCCTTGTACCACTTCCCATAATTCACTGACATTGCTCCGCCGCCCTGATCCTTTGTCTTTCCAAATCAATGACCTCATCGCAAAGCGCCGCCAATATCGCGTGAGCCGTCCGCACCTCCACCGCCCACCCACCGGCCCCCGCACACACGTCAATGGCTCGTATCATCCCTCCGCGCGCCCTTTTGTCAATAGATCAACCATCGGCTACCTTCCCCTGCGCCGGTAGTTCGTCCCATGTGCGTCCGTCCAGGATACGGCCAGCGGATTTCTTGCCGACGCGGTAGACGCGATTTCTGGAATCGAAGTAATGCTCTTTCTCATTCTTGCGGCCTAACCCGTGATCGAATGACTGATTTGGCCCCCAGGCCCCCCACTGCTTAAAAAAGAACGCAATACCCGCCTCTTGGCACTGGTCGCGCACAGACCGTGGCCAATCAGGGTGCATAGGCCTTGCTCCTGGACCGGATTCGCCGCCCACGACAATGCTGTCCAGTGTTCGTGGGGCTAAATACCCCGTCTCATCGCATATATCTTCGTCGCAAACAACAGCCTTTTCATAGGGACATTCGGGGCATGCCACATCGCAAAGTTCACAGAAAATCTCTGGGCCAAGCCAAGGACGAAGATCCACTGGCCCCAGCATCGGCTCCAGGCTTATCCATCGCACCGCAGCGGGCGTCTTGAGTAGCCACGGGATGCGTTCGTTGGCAGTGGCTTGGTTTTCGACGGACACACCCAGGTGGACGTTCGGGAAGGGCTTTATTATGTGCTTCAAGACTATCTGGCACATCCGTTCGGGACGCTTCGTTAGGATTTGGAAAGTATGGCCACTGCACTTCCAGTCCCCCATCACCGCAAATACTTTCCCAATGAACTCATCAGGCACATCCTCGTGAAACAAATCGCTCATCGAGTTGACGAACACCCTACGCGGTTTACACCAGCGCAGCGGCTTCTCCAGTGCGTCCGGTATCAGGTTGATCTTCCCCGTCCAGCGCCCGTGCTTATCCACGGTGCCCTCATAATTCTTATTGCCCATCGCAATCTGACGTTTCGCCATACGTTCGGCATAACAGTGCTGACACCCCGGAGAAACGCGCGTGCATCCGGCCACGGGATTCCACGTCTCATCCGTCCATTCGATCTTGCTAGGCATCCCCGGCCCCCTTGTCCCCTCTTAACCTGCGCATTGCTTCGTCCATCTCTTCTTGAGTTAGGCGACCTTCCGCCTCTACCCTGTGTAGTTTTCCGTTTCTGTACTTCCCACAAAAGCACCCATGGCCAGTGGCGCTTTCCGTTGAGTTTCGGATGCAACCCGATGGGCTTAACTCATTCTCCGGGTCGAAGAATGCGAAATTCCTATACCAGATCCAGTCAATAAGACCGATCCGGTAGAAGATTTTCACGTCTCCATCTACCCAATTAACCAGCGCGCACCAACACCATCCCGTTCGCGAGTCGAAAAACGATGCGATTCTCAATCGCACTTTATAGATGCACCGCTGATACCAGTTTCGCTTCTTGCTCATTCCCCGCCCCCCTCAATCATCTCCGTCAGCCCCGCCACCACAGCCGCTTCGGTTATGTCGCGGCGAAACTCTTCCGTGAGAGAACCTCTTTCCCATGGGAAACGTCTTAACAAGTGGTGTAATACCGAAGGATGATACTTCTCCAGCAGCCGCCCCGCCTCGCGCCAGTCGGAGGTGTAGCGCGCAATCGGTCCGTAGTACGGGATAGGGTCGCGCAAACGAATCCTTGCGCGGAAGCCCGGAGGATTCACGCCGTCGTCGAGCCACTCAACAAACTCCTCAACAAACTCCTCATCACACACCGCAGCACACAACGCATTTAACTCAGCGTCCGCAAGGCCCGGTACCATCGCCTTAAGTTCGGGTAGGGACGCACGATACTCACTGCCGTCCTCGCGGGTGTGGTGAAAGGGGTTGGTCATTACTTGCTCCTTGTATCCCAATAAAACATCTTTGCGCAGCGCGGACAAAAGTAAAATGTGAATGCTAAGGCTGATGCCGGTGGCTGCTTATGACCGAA
>LAZR01002236.1_pt1 | contig 11420 bp, 12 predicted proteins | sample 329461 | NCBI WGS metagenome assembly LAZR01 (sample SAMN03002196, study PRJNA259156) | marine sediment metagenome | biome: sea floor; feature: Hydrothermal impacted sediments; material: marine sediment; isolation source: Loki non-amplified sample from Loki's castle hydrothermal vent sediment ...
CCCATAGCCACGCGCCAGACACACGTCAACAATCTCCTGGATATGGTAGCCACGATAACAGTAAGGTATTGGTTGTTTTGGAAACCACCTACCTGTTCCATCATGGCCTAGCTCCTCGATGAGAACATCAGGCTCTACATCGAGGAGCATTGCAAGAGAGTATACCAGACACTGGTTCTCTCCACTACGCATTTTAAGCAGCTTCACTTTGCTCCTCAAGCAGTGACTCAGGAATCTCAATGAACTCAGTTGCTAGTTCTTTAAGATCACGACTAATACCACACGCTAAGATGACGACATCAACACCACGCCGTATTGCCCAATCAACAACAGGGGATAGATCACCATCAGCAGTCCCAAGAAGAATCATGTCGAATCGATCGATCATGTTGACAATATCCATTGTAATGCCAACATCCCAATCAGCCTTACGTCGTAGCTCTTGATTCTGGGTATAGGTTTTGACTGCTTTGAACTTAGTCTGAAACCCAATCTTCTCAAGACAGTGTATGAAGCCAGATGCTTCATTACTCATCTGGGAACCGTAGGCTATTACCTTTGTCAGCTCTCCAAAGTCGCGTATGAAGTCTAGATACTTTCTGTAGTCTAGTTTGCGATACTCATACTTTTTTCCGACGCAGTAATAGATATTACTGACATCGACGAAGACACCAATTCTCTTCATAGAAACCTCTCATCTAAAGCTCTCCAAGTAACACCACCAATTAGGTCGCTTGAATAGCTTCTGATATTCTGATTCTTTTTCAGAAGTCAGAATCCAAACTCCCGAACCATTCGCACAGATTTTTGGAAAACACTCTAACTGTGCTGGTGTAAATCTAGAACCTTTGAAGTTAGGTTTCTTAACTTCAATCCAACGTTGTCCATATGTGCTATGGCAGGCAAACAGATCAGGAAACCCCGATTGAAAAGTATTGCCATGAGTCACTAGAACATACCAGCCTCTGATGGCTAGCATCTCTTTTATAGCATCCTGAATCTTTGACTCAGGGCCCTTTTTGAAGTTTCTATTCTTCAGTGGTTCCACAATTTAACCAGGCGAGGATGAGTAGTTGTATGGCTTTGATCATATGTTTGTGGTAGCCCATCTTACGATAAGCGTCACCACCACTCGGGTCTTGACCAATATGGTTTCTAATAGAACGAGCAGCATGGATCTCCTCAATAGCACGCAGCTCATAGTATTCAGGGCTCCCCTGCTCCGAGATGACCTTCATCGGTCCCGGTTTCCGGGGATTGAATACTACTTCCTTCAGAACTTTCTTTATTTTTGTCACGGAGATTTTGAAGTTCGAGTTGGATCTCCTCATTTGTAATACCTAATCTTTCTGTAACAATCTTGCTAATAACAATGAGTTCCATCATTTTAAGAACAATAGAGTTGACTCGGTCGTTAAGCTTTCTTAGCCTTATCCCGGGTCTTATTTTTAATCTCTTTGGCACGGAAGCTCCTCTTCAGGAAAGGGGGACGTTTGCGACTAACCATACGAGCACGCAGTATTGATAATGCTTCACGTAGAAGCACAACTTCTCTATGCTCATCAAAACCGCCCCAATCCCTATAGCGTTTCCAAAGCTCAGGAGAAAGTAGTTCCTTAATTTTCTGAACTTGTGCAAATTCTTTCTTATGAACCTTGCACATCCACTTCCAAGCTGGCCGAATGAATGTCATTTTGATTGTTGAACATTCATCCTCGAAAACGAAATGATCTTCTTTGATGCTGACACCTTCTGCCAGTAGCAGAGTAATCATCTCCTTTCCTTTTGTTGCCATATCATCAAGCAGGAATGCTTTGGTGTGTCCCATATTTCTCCTCATTCATTCTAATATCTTTGACAAGCTGTAGCTTGCCTTTGCGTGAATAGTTCTTGATTCCGAGTCGGTAAGCGATCCTCTGAAGATCACATAACTTCTTTTCCATTAGGTCAAGAGATGGATGGTTACGGATCCAGTGTCTTACTCCATCTCTAGCTGCGCAGCTAATAAGAGTATGGAGACGACTCTTTTGCTTTTGAGATGAATCATCCCACAATCGTTCAAATTGTGGGCGATTAACCATTGACTCAATACTTCTAAGTTTTAATATTCGATTATGTAATTCCTCCTGAAGCTTAATACATCCCCTTGCCATTATTTTTCCGCCCAATTCTTAAGAGGTTTCTTGCTCCAGTCAATCTCGGCAAGAGGAACCTTTTTGACTAGCCATTTCATGAAGTTACTAACAATGTTAGTAACTTTGTTGAAAAGCTCCAGAAGCACTGGAGCCATGATTTCGTCATGAATATTTAATGGTTGGATGTGCCATCTGTTGATGCCTGAAGGTTGAAGATTCCAAAGCTTAACTTGAAGCATCTTAGTAACCTGTGCACCGGCGGATTGGATGACATGATTACCAGCAGCGCGCATGTTTGAGGCTTGAACCTGAAATGCTGCTCCGAAGAGTGCTGAGCGTAGTGCACCACATGCAGTTTGAATACGATCACGACGCATCACTTTGATGTTCATCTGCTTCCACTCTTTAGGTGGATCTTCTGCCAAGTGGAACAGCACTCTACAGATTGTATTTTCAAGGGTGAAGTAACGTTTGAAACCGAACATCGATTCAATATAGTCTGATGGCTCATGCCATTCTACTTTAGTTCCAATACCTCCAGGCTGTCGCATAGAACAGAACATATCAAAAATCTTCTTACGCTCTTGGCCCCAGACTTTGTGCTCTTCGCACCAGAGTCTGAATGCTTCATCGGCATCTTCTTCACTGATTCCGACTCTTGTTTGTAAGGTATACGACTCACCACCATAGGCAGTGGCATATACTCCTTTCTTAGAACGGTCATACTTATCCTTCTCACCGGGCAGACCTTTTGTAGCAAGGATATCTTCGTATGAAAGTCCCTCACTCTTGAAAAGATAGGTGCCAAAGAGAGCATGAATCTTAGTATCGGTTTCTTTTGTCCCATTACACTCTGGGCAGGTGATAGTAACATCTTTTTTTACAACTGTTCCCTTTTGCTTACACTTATGGCATGGCTGCTTCGTAAGAAGCTTAGCACGAAGGACTGGGTCATTATATGCTGCATCCATGAGGCAAATCTCGAACCCTGAGAAGTCTCCTCCGCAGAGAACTAACTCGCCATCAGAGAGGGGAAACAACAATCTGAAAACCTTGTCATGTGGCACCCCTTGAGGATTCATGCCATCAGCACCAGCCATCCTTGTAGACAGTGTGCCAATAACTTTAACACTGGCATGAAAACGCCCAGCGATCAGAAGCTTGTCAATAAATTGGACACGCTTAGCTGCTCGACGTGCTTTAAGCACGGCTGCTGCACGCACGGCTGCTGGATGTGGGATATCTGTTTTGATGAGTCCATCTTCACAATGGAGGCAACCCATACCAAAACAGTCATCACAGACTGATTCTATTTTCCAGGTTGCAATTTCTTCGAGGATAATTCCCTTTGTGGAGACCTGTCCTTTCCCATCACGCATCACCGCTGCTTCTGTGGGTGAGAGAACCTCCTCTAAATAGATCCGAACCTTTCGGTAGGCATTATAGTTAAAGCCAAGCTCCTCACACTCAGCGACCTTAATCTTACGTAACGCTTTGAGACCAGGAATATCAATAGCAAAGCCACGCCAACGAACAGCAGCAACACATGCTGCTAAGATGCTATCATCATCATCTGCATCTGGTTTCCCAAAATAGGCATATAGCTTCTGAAGATACATAACATCATCAGTAGCGTAATCACGTGCAAGACGATTATAGCCCCAGTGCGAGATATGGAGATGAATCTTCTCTGGCCAGGCTCCCTTCCAATCGGCTGGGCTACCAATCGCTAATGCGAAAGGTGCCCACCCATGTTCAAATGGAAAGGCTTTTTTAGGTAGTCCAATATCTTTGAAGAGTCGAATCTTCTCAGTATCAATACCTAGAGCATCATTGGCGAGTGCTTTAAGTGCTGACGATGGTTTGAATCTAAGAACAACATCCTTGAAATCAGGAATAATCTCATCGACATCGTCCTTAATGTCGAAAACTTGCCAACGTCGCTTCGGATCTTTGAAGCGTGCAAAGTAGACATCCTTCAAGGGGATCAAAGATCCGAGAGTATCAGCAAGTGGCTGTGCTAATTGAGTTGGCACTCGTCTGATTCGCACATCAGAACGCGCCATCGTAGACTGGTATGGTCCTTTCCGTGCGTGAAGCATAAGATCAAGAGCACTAACAGGTTTGACACACGGACCGAACCTTGCTTGTAGTTCAAGTAGTGCATACTCTTCAATATGATCTTCTGGCCAGACATCGTAGCCTACCTTCTCACCCAGAAGCTGTAATGTTGTATATGTCTGACAAATATGAAACCAGTCGAATGCAAGATTAAAAGCTACAACCGTATTTTCACATAGCATCTCAATAAGACGGAGTGTCTCTCGGATAGACGTTGTCCATACGGGATGAAGATTGATGTCTCCATCGACACCCTCAGCCCACTGTATAAGAACAGTGGGACCGTGGAAGCCACAGGTCTCAGTATCGAACATTATAAGCATTAGGGCATCCGATAGTTTTGATCTTGCCCTTTCGCGTAGTCTCTTAACGATAGATGATAATCCATTGTCGTAATCTCACCAGCACACCAAGCTAGTGTCCTAGTGATAACACTATTACCTCCAAGATTAGCGAAGATGTGCTTTTGCATCTTAAACATCTCATCACGACTTCGCTTCTTCTTTTCTTGGAGAGTTTTCTCCTTTGACTTCTTAACCTTTTGACGAGTGCCCTTACGACCTTTGAGTTTGTCATCCTTAAACTGCTTAACGATCTCGAAACAACCCTGCTTACCACGAACCTTAAAATGCGAGTAAGCATCCCGGATCTGTATCTGACTCAACCATCCAGCAGCAATCTCTTCCTGAACCTCTACAGGAAGACGCAATACCATATAACGAACCTGAACCCATCCACGAGACATATTAAGACGTTCTGCTGCAATAGTTTCAGAGATTCCAAGAGCCTCAAGCTTTGAGAGTGCTAAAGCTTCTTGAAGGATATTTAATTCCTTACGTTGAAGATTCTCACTCAGATTAAAGAAACGAGCATCTGCCTCATTTGTCATATCCTCACGGATTATGGCTTGAATCACAGTTGCTTTATTGATTTTGAAAGCCGTGAAGCGTCGATAACCAGCAATAAGTAAATACTTCTTACCTGGGTTATCTAGTAGCTTTTGATCTTGAAGAGGAGCTACAGCAACAGGTTGAATAAGTCCTCGCTCCTGAATACTCCTAGCCAAATCGATAACATCAATTGGTAGAATTGGCCCACGACAATTGAAGCTTTGATCGAAAAAGATATCCGTCATCAATAGATCAAAAACCTTCATAGTAGACGATGCAGTCATAATACCTCCGCTTTCACATCGTGAAGTTGTCCCATTGTCAAATTCTGTAATCTCTTTTTCTTTTTGAGATTATCCAGAACAAGCATATCTGTTTTTAACATGATAATGTCCTTAATTATTAGTCCACGGTTTTCATCCATCCCAATACGATGAGCACGATCCTCGGCCTGCATCCGTGCCTCACCATGGTAGCAGTTACTATAGAAAAGCTCTATTGGACTAGCTGTCAATGTTAATGCCCAGCCACCAGCTTGTGGATGTCCAACAAAACAAAGCTTGGGATACTTCTCTAATAGTTTCTTAGCATTTGGATTACTTCTATCCATTGCGTCGAGAAGGATGTCATCATCTAGCTTTTCTCCAGTTGCTGAACACCCAACATAGCCATGTCCATCAACACGGAGTGTTGCCCAACCTTGTTGATGTGCCATACCTACTAAGCGATCAAGCGTGCCTGTGAAGCCTCCCCAAACGATATAACGTCCTACGTCTTCATGTGCATCCAACTCGTCAATGAAGACTTGATCCTTTGGTGATCCGACGGCTTCAGTATCCCGTTTGTAGGTTGTAACCTCACCCTTACCACCACAGTTATCACAGGTTACTTTCTTAAGTTCAAACTCTCCAACCTTTTGTGGAGCCATGATGTCCACATCTTCAACAGGAACCGGAATCTCGACTTCCTTCTTCCCGTAACAGTTGCGGCATTCACTCTTCCCAGATGGGACCTCTATATATTGGAACCCGTCGCTAACTTCTCGCGTAAGCGTAAGCGCCGTAATCGCTCTCTTTGAGCGAGTTTGAATGAGCTTGACCGCTCTAAGAATCTCGGGCGTTGGTTTGACCCGAATAATTTCATACTGCTTTTCAGGAAGATCCAAACAGTCTTTCTTAAATTTGACAAGCACCAATCCTTTCATTCTCTCGTAAAGATAAGAGACCTCGTCTTTACTTCGCTCCCAAGGATGGTAATCATCATCAGCCATATTGATAGCATGATGACGTGGTGCACCTATCATGAGGCCACAGATTTGGCATTTCTTAGGATCATCACGCCAAGTAACCGGATGTGGATACCGGCCACCCGTAATCATGTTCTCACGATACTCTACAACCCGGAGTCGCGCACTGAATTTTCCAACCGTGCCCTCTTTAATGAAGCCTGGACACGCTACCTCGCACTGATGCCACCAATCAAGAGGTGTCTTTGGGGCTGGGGTTCCCGACATGAGAATAATATACGACTCGTAACCATACTCATTCCGCATAGCATTTGCTAGATGCAGTGCTGACATGGATTGCTGTGTTGTTGCACCCTTAAGCTTGGAACACTCATCAAAGCAGATAAAACGTGGAGCCAGGCTTCCAGGCTTCCACAGTTTGACACGTTTCTTCATTCCGTCATAAGTCATCATCTCAGGTTTGATGGTGGCATCCCACTTAACCAATTCACGACTTACGGCTTTAACACCTGCTCGAGGACCGACATACCAGATTTGATGACTCGGGATTTTACTATACTCTGCTGCTTCAATGAACGCAAGTGTTTTACCCGTTCCCGGTTCACACGCAAAGATGCAATGTCTATACGTGATTGCATGAGCTAGCATCTCTAATTGATAATCGTAGAGTGGACGTTGTGTTTTAACATCAATGAGTGGCTTATCAAAATGTGCGTAGGGATTCTGCTCTTGGAGATAAGCAATCTGGAATCTGTTTCTTAGAGAGTCTACAACACTCCAAATCTTACGTGGATTAACATCCTCGAAACCATGATAACGATGGCCTTCCATCGTCTTGATCTCAGCGTTAAGTGATGGCCAATAACCAAATTGGAATTCAATCCTCCCCTTAACATATGAAAGTTTGCCCTTTTTACGATAGTTGCCGCTACGTAGTTTTACTACGACCGACATTGGTGTTGATGCCACCATCTCTTTAGCTTCTCTCATTTTCCGAATAGTTACCATATCCATTACTTCAATACGAACGTCCCATCTTGGAGTTGTTGTTTCTTAAAGCGAGAAAATATCTCACGGAATCCAACTCGCTCAAAATGGGCGATAACATGATTCATTACCCAGCGTAGAATAGGATTGGCTGATGTAGTGCAGCCAGCTAAAATAGCACGATACCATTCATCCATCGTGCCGCTGAGTAGTGTTATAAAGTTCTTTCTTTTGGAGTCTGCCTTCCAATAGACTTTAAGAGGCGTGCGCGTCATAAGACACACCGCCTCTTCATCTAGGACTGCTAAAAAGGTTATTGAGAAATGCTCAAAGACACCGCTTCCAAGACGCAATGTCTCTAGAGGATCATTCTCCATATTGAGAGAGCCGAGAAAAGCTGCCGGGTCGTCAATCTCTAGATGACAGCCATCAACCCCACGAGTAGGACTGTATCCAAGATACCGCTGACAAACATCTATAAAGATGCTCCACTCGGCTTTTGAGATTGCTAGAGGATAGATCTCGTAGTCCATACCCACACCCGGGTAGGCTCTACGACCCATGAGTTGTAGAGCCTACCCAATGATGCTACCGAGCCCGAGTTTCCTCTTCCTCGCTGACACCCTCAATATCACTCTTGGGAGGGTTATTGAACTGCTCACACGCTTCAAGCAACTCATCCTTATTCGGCATGTCGAAAGGAGTGCTGCATTCTGAAACTTGTGGTGCATACCACGTATACTTCTTGTTTTTGCACTCTTGAGAGGTAAGACTCGCAGCCTTCTTCAGAAGCGCCTTGACATTTCCAGACTCACGACGTGCTGTCTTCGTGCCCATGAAGAACGTAGCGAAACGCTTTATCGCTGGAATCCAGACAAGAAACTCAGGACCATACATGCATCCCGAATCTCGCTCAGATGCCTTCTTCTGGATACGCTGGAACTCATCACTATTTGGATCATAGCTACTGATGATAGCATCACCAGTCTCCAAAGCCTTCGGCTGCCAAGTGATAAGCAGAACATCGATATTCTTACCAAGATCATCAAACTTTTGATCTTGGATCAGGGCATAGTGATTAGTCGAAAACTCACCACTCTTACACTTTGCACTGTTGCTCGTAAGCAACTGGAGGCGAGGTAAAAATGCATTACTAGATGCAGCAGCATCCCATTCCTCCTCTGTATGCTTATCGATGTCCAGATTTTCAAGATCTTCGATACGTGCCAATTCGTTTGACATGACTACTCCTATGATGATGATCAAAAAAGAAACGGTTTTAAGGTGCATCCACCTGTGGGAAGAATGAAAAAGTGGGCTTTCACTATGCAATGGAGGATGCACCATAGTCCTGCGAGGACTCGAACCCCGGTCTTATGAGTATCTTAATACTCATCGCTCTACCACTGAGCTACAGGACCAAGACACCGAACATCATGTGCCTACAGGATGTTCGGTGTCTGTTAGGGGTTAGGTAATCGCAGCCTTAGCTTCGGTCGCAGCCGTAGTCGCTTCGTCCAGCTCCTTCGACAAACGAGCAGCCTTCTTCGTGGCACGTTCAGCAGCCTTCTGCTTCTTCTTCTCTTCGCGCTGCACACGACGCTCAGAGTCTTGCGCCTTCTGGACCTCAACAGAATCGGGATCCATCTGGAGCACCCAACGAACGCCCATGGCAAAGCCATCGATAGCGGTCGAGAGACTGTGCTTAGCACAGAGGCTAACACCAACGTTACCTAGCTCATACTCATCTTTCAAAGCCTTGAGCTTCTGGAGATGAGGAACAGGCTGGAACTCACTCGGAGCAACATCCTTACCCTGCTTACGTGCCTCACGTATGACCTTCATACGCTCAGTCGTCTGGGGGATGAACTCATCAGGCGGCAGAGTCATAGCACGGTCAAGCCACTCAGCTTGCTCATCCGGGGGCAGCTTCGCGAGTGCATAAGCATTGGAGAGACCAATCTTACCCTCGTTAACAAGAGTCTTGGCCTGCTCGCTTGCGAGCTTATTTAGACTCAGACGACCAGCAATCCACGATGTGCTCTTACCTAACTTAGCCGCAAGCTCGGCCTCAGTCATCATGGGGTTACGGGTAAGGATACGCTTCAACTGTCGCGTATACTCAATAGGCCGAGTCTCGACCTTATGGATGTTTGCCATGATCTGGGCTTCGAGAACCTGGTCCTCATCCAGATCGACTACATCGACATTGATCTCTTCGAGCCCAGCATCCTTCGATGCATTGTATCGATGCAAACCATCAACCAGCTCATAAAACGAGGTGCCCTCTTTATCGGTTTTCTCACGAACCGAGATGGCACCAATGAAGCCCTTGCTTCGGATTGATTCCACAAGCCCAAGATAGTCCTCAGACTCACGGTTTACGGTGCGTAAAGCGACCTCATTCTCACGAATGTCACTTAGCGCGACCTTTTTCAATTCTCCCATAAAAATCTGATGCCTCCATCGAATGAAACATCACATCCAATTTTGATGTGATGGTAACGACCAACCCCACCCCAACTAGGGTCGTAGAATGATAGATTGTGTTGGGGACATTCACAGTCTCTTTAACGAATATCAGCCCAGATCGTTCGGATAATTCCAAAATTCGTAAACCCTTACCGGGTAAGGACTTACGACAATCCTGACTAACTCTGGTTTCCCTTCCTTATATATGCTATCTTCTCTCTCTTGGAACAATGAACAGAGTAGAAAAGAGGTTAGTAACCTTATTGTAGTAATTGTGGACTTTGTGAGGCAATTGTGGATAACTCTTTTTCTCCACAAAAGAAAAAAGTTATCCACACAATGTGGATAGATTGTGGATAACTTATTTTGATTGATGGGACATCATGATACAACCAACCCGCACTGAAGCGATAAAACGTTTCCTTCTCGCTAGCACCCATAAGGATCTAGCTGAGATGTATCATCATAACATGGAGGTTCAAGTCAATGTAGCCCAAGACGGTGGAGATCGTATCGCAAAAGAGTTTCGAGGTCGCCCGTATCAGGCTTACACGGATGGACATCAAACGTGGAAAGCCTTACGGATCCCATATAAAGCAAAATCGTCACCTGAGTATACAGACGTTCCTATGTCTTTTGATCTTCCTGCCCATGCTGAAGGCATTGGAATGACAGGTTGGGACTGGGTTAATCGTTGTTCAAGATGGGTTGCCTATGATTTCGATGCTATCATCGGTCACTCAGAGAAACATACATCCAAGCTCACAAATGAGGAGCTTGAAGCTGTCTGTAAAGCTGCTTATGATTTGCCTTGGGTAACCATACGTAAGTCTACATCTGGTAAGGGTCTACACCTGTATGTCTACTTGGATGGACCATCAACCCAAAATCATAATGAGCATGCTGCCTTAGCACGAGCAATACTTGGGAAGATGAGTGCGCTTACAGGCTTCGATTTCCGCTCACGCGTTGATATTTGTGGCGGCAATATGTGGATTTGGCACCGTAAATTAACAAAAGAAAATAATGGCTTACAAGTTATTAAGCCAAATGAAGAAATACTCACTATAGATGGCTATGTTAAGGCTCTGGCCGCCGAGATGTTACAATTTATCAAAAGCACTCAGGGGAAGAAGTTGGCTGCTATCGGGTTGGCAGCGCCACAATTTGGCGAGTTGGTTCAGCTCTTCGTTGGCGCATTACCTCCTCACCATGGGAGTCTTGAACTGGTGATGATAAACCCTAAGGCAGTGAAGGAAGTCGGCAGCCACAAAGTCACTGAAAGCTGCCTTAGTTTGCCCGGGAAAGAATATCTGGTAAGCAGACCTAAGTTATTTAAGTTAAAGGGGCTAGACCTCGAAGGTAGGCCTCAAGCGGTGAAAGGCCATGACCTTCTCGCCCAAGTCCTACGGCACGAGTTTGACCACCTCTTTGGAACCTTGGTCGAAGATATGGCTCTCCGGAGGATAGAATGAGCAAGAGGAAAGACCGGGCACGCTGCGAGAGAGGAATAATTTTCAGGCATGGTCACTATACCCCGCGGTCCGGGTTCGGTGGATGGTGGAATAC
>LAZR01002237.1_pt1 | contig 11420 bp, 17 predicted proteins | sample 329461 | NCBI WGS metagenome assembly LAZR01 (sample SAMN03002196, study PRJNA259156) | marine sediment metagenome | biome: sea floor; feature: Hydrothermal impacted sediments; material: marine sediment; isolation source: Loki non-amplified sample from Loki's castle hydrothermal vent sediment ...
AACCTACCCCAGGCATTTGCTGTTACGCTTTTAGCGATTTTCACAGCCAGGGTAAACCATAAAAACCCTGGCTGAGAAAATTCGCCGCGCTACACTACGCAACCGCCGACCGCCCCGTCCTCTTTTGGGTTTGATCATTTTCCGTCCACGAAAAAACCGTGGCCGATCCGGCTCCGCCGGAATTTTGCCTTTTTTGGTATTGCGGCAGGAGCCGCATCGAGCGCTTCGCGCTCCTATACGCACACCCCTTCGGGGAGTGCTGAAAACAAAAACCTTAAGTCGGAATTTTAGTAGGTTCAACATCGATTTTTTTATCAATAATCAAAACAACTTTATCAGTTTCAATTCTTTGCTCCCTTTTCTCCCACCCGAATCCTCTGACTAAATTCATAACCCTTTCAACTTCGAGATCCACCGGTATTGATGACATAACAAAATCCTCCTTTTAAAGTTAATTACTGGCCAAGATTGGCCATAATTGTTTGCATGCATTTTTTGCAAACCCGTAAATATTTAATCCCGGTAACATCCTCCGGCCCTTTACAGGTATCGCAGGCAACAAAAACGGGTGTAGGTTCCATGAGCGAGGCTCCACCCCCGCCCCCTTCGGTACCATATTCTTTCCCCCGCATTTCCTTTTTTCGCTCTTCAACCCAATTCCGAGCCACCATTTGAGTTACTCCATGCTCAGTAGCCATTTCAATCAAGTAATCCCGATACGGTTCGTCGGGACATTTCCAAAGCTCCTCAGCTACGGAAATACTTACTTTTTTTCCATGCAACGCCCTTTGCAGCTTGGTAGGCATGCGCAGCAAATCAATCCTTCTTTTTACAACACCTGCAGACTTTCCGGTCCGCTTGCCGGCCTGTTCAAGGCTAAGCCCAAGTTGATCGGTCATTCTAACATAAATCTTAGCTTCTTCAATCGGTGTAAGGCCGTCCCGCTGAATATTTTCGGTGGCCCGGGCTATAGATATATCAACATCGGAATAGTCAACTACACCAGCAGTTACTTTACCGAGACCAAGTTTTTGGCAGGCTAAAAACCGCCTGTGGCCAAAAACTACAAGAAACCTATCCCCTTTTTTTGTAACTAATATTGGTTGCAGCAGTCCAACCTCCCGGATACTGTCTGCAAGTTCATTTATCGTATCGGGATCTATACTAATTCTGTCAGGATCCTCAGGCGGATCTATCAGTCCGAGATCAACCTGGCGAAAACTTGATTTTGTTTTGGGCGTTAAGCTCAAATGGTATCACCTCCAATCGTCCATTCGCGTTAATCCTCATCCGACAATATAAGCAGCCCTCGAGACCAGCTACCTTAGCCAGTTTTTTAGGGATAGTTACCCTGGTTTGCCTTTGGTTCTCTTCTATTTTAACCAACATGTCGGCCATAATCTGATATTACCCTATTACCCTAAGCAGGTCAACAGGAAAATTGGCCACGTCGTGCCAGCTTGATTTAATTAGGAAAAATGTAATTTTACCGTTAACTGTCCCTGGTGGACACCACCTTATTTTTTTTTATCGGACCCGTGTGACACTTTTGTCACTCTATAATATCTCGTAGAGCTATAATATTATATTAGGTTGGTTTTTGGCGGGCGGAGGCACCTTTATTAAGGAGTCGGCTCCGCCTCCGCCTATTTTTGATATCATGTTAATCGCTAACAATATCAAATAACTTGATATTTTTGCTTTGTGTTCACCGAAAACCGTATTACAGCCAGGGGGCACGGATTAAATGTTTATTGTAGTGATATGGCGTGTTTATGGAAAATTATAGGGAGAGAAAATATTTTAAAAATAGACCTTGATATGAATAGTCTATTAGCCTATATAATACAAAAAGAAAGGTGGTGCCGATCGCAGGCAAAAGATTATAAAGGCTAACCTCGCGGCCGCAATAAACTTTGAACCGGTTCAAATATTAATATTTTAACCCGGTACATCCGGGAAAGGAGAATTAATGGCTATATGTATTTGTAAGGATCCCCGCAGGTTAAAAAGGATAAGTGAATGGATCCGGTGTCCTTTACAGGGTGGAGGGCATACAAAATTCCTTATTAACGAATGTTCGGGATGTGATGGTATCGTGTTTTTCCCTGATGATAATTACAAATTAGCGATGGATAAAGGGACGGATTATACTAAAAAGCTGCTAAACGAAATAATAAAGGAGGGTAAAAGTGTCATATAAGATTAAAATAACAATTAGCATTGATGATCAGCCCGGGTTAACACGGTATTACACATCATTCCCGGAGGCTTTAAACAGTATCAAAAATTATTTTAAAGGTTTTATCGTAAATATATATAACTTACCCGTAAAGGAGGAAAATGATAGTCCATGATATTAAGATTAGTATAGAAATTGACGGATACAAGTACATCACAAAAGATTATAATTCGTTTTGGATAGCAGTCGATGATCTTATATCGTTTTTTTCATCGCTTATAAAAAAGGATATGAAGCAACTAACAGAAAAGGAGGAATAGCCCATGTTTGACAAGGAGAAAGCAGAAGCAATTAAAAATAACGATAGTAGATGGTGGCCGGTGTGGAGAGATGGAGATCCCATCCTGGAAAGCTCCGAGGATGCATGCATTTACGGGGAATTAATATGGCCGGATGACAAAGAATATGTCAAGCTGGAAGCATTGGCGGATATGGAAACTCGCAGATGTAAAGAATTAGGAGAAAAAGGATGGCATACTTTAGATATCTGTATGCGGATCACCACGTATATACATTTCCTCCACGAGGCACGCCGGGCCTGCCGGAAAAGAAATAAGGAAATCACAAATGCTTTTAATGAAACTGGGTTGGAGCTATGATAGGAATAAGAAGGTGGGAGAATTACTATGGGGAAGTTATCTTAATGAAGGGCATTCCTGGATGGCGTAAATATATGCGGGAAATATACCCGAAAATTAATAAACCTTTGCTTAAAGAGGAATTCTTGCAAAAATCGAGGATAGAACAATCAGATTTATTAAAAAAACAAAGATTCATTACTAAAAGAATTTTAAAGAGGTGGAAGAAAACAGACGACTACAAGACTTTTATAGCGAATACAACGAGGATGTGCGAATACCTGGAAAAAGAAGGCATGGAGTAGAAAACAGGAGCTTCCCGGGGTGATCTGTTGAGAATATTAAGGCTCAGGTCTTTACGATCTGAGCCTTTTTTTTATCCCAGACGGCACGCATTTCCTTTTTATGGACCTGATCGGATACCGGTACCGGTATCCGATCAGGGATATCCTCCCTGCCGCCCGGGTATTTTAGCTTCCTCGATATTTTCTTTAATATAGTCCAGACCGGCACGCCAAAGTTTTTCATAGCTTTATAGCCCTTTTGTTTAACCTTTGACAGGGTTGACCTAAATACCATTCCTAATTCGGGGTCATGGCTGGTCCGGCGAACCCGCTCGACATATCCGGCCTTTTCTAACACGCCAAACCACCTGATCAGGGTCCGGGTGGACTTTTTAACACCGTGAAAATCTATTAATAGCTGCTGAATCTTTGTCAATGATGGAAAACAATATAACATTTGATATTTATTATTAAGGCCAATCAAAACCGACAGAAGAGGGAACACGTATGGTTTAATCATAGCAACTTACCTCCGTTTTTGTTGAACTAATAATTTAAAATTGACACACTGAATAAAACAATATAACGATTAAAGCAAACAGGTAAATCCGGTACCTGCTATCGGAAAATCCGGTACGTAAAATCACCCAACAATAACAGGAGGTTATAATGGCTGAGATCAAAAAAATGAGTGCCATCAAAGAAAAATGGACCCGGGTAACGCCTGGCAGAACCGATGATTATACTTTGGGAATTGAAAACCCCAAAAGAGACTGGGAAACCGAAACCGTTGCTGCTAAAGGCAACTGGAAAGCCGGCATCGATGCGGCGGCTGCAAAGGATATGTTTGCAAAAGGTGTAGCATCGGCCGGCACGAAAAAGTGGCAGGACAAAGCTAAAGCAGTTGGCCCCGGTCGTTTTGCCGAGGGGGTCTACCTGGCGGGTGACGACTATGAAAAGGGGTTTAAACCCTATCACACGGCGATTGAAGCTGTCGAGCTTCCCCCCCGTTATCCTAAGAGAGACCCGAGGAACCTGCAGCGAGTAAAAGCGATCGATGATGCGATGATCGCTGTGAAAGAGGCTTAATAATATAAAGATTCAAATGTCGATGACCCTGGAGTCTGATGTTTCTAAACTTTTGGAAAAACAATGACCTTGGAGGAATATTATGCCTAACGACAAAGACAATAAAACTCAAACACTTAACACTTTTCTCTCTAAGTGGTTAAAAGACAACGTGGTTGCCTACGTCGAGAACGCCGAAACGCCGGAGGATCTTGCAACGGATATAATCGACCTCTTTGAACTTAAAGAAGAAGCCGCAAATCACGGCTTAGAAGAACCCATTAAAAGGAGGGGACAGGGCGAGTAAAACCCCTTAAAGGAGAATATAAAATGTTATATAGATTCGCAACAATCAAGGCCGATGAAACATTCACGGCGGACACTACCGAGGTAATCGACATGACATTAGTAGACCCGATATCACAGCTGGTGCTTCGCTTTCAACCAAAGACCGGAGCAGCCCTGGCCTCAACAGCTCATTTTATGAAATGTATCAGTAAGATCGAGCTTGTTGATGGGAGCGACGTACTTTTCTCCCTGTCCGGGGTAGAAGCCCACGCATTAGACTGGTATTCACATCTGATGGAACGAACAAATATTATCTGGTACCTGGGGACCACCGCCCAAGACCTCGTACTGCACATTTCGTTCGGTCGGTACCTTTACGATCCGCAGCTTGCGCTCGATCCAACTAAGTTCAATAATTTACAGTTAAAAATCACCCTGGACATTGACGGCGGCGGGTTCAACAACAGCGAGATAGCGCTATCTGTTTTTGCCCATATTTTCGACGAAAAAACAGTGACCCCGGAGGGTTTTTTAATGTCAAAAGAGTTAAAAGACTATGCTCTGGGTGCGGGAACTCATGAGTATACCGACCTTCCGACAGACCACCCTTTTCGGAAGTTATTCCTGCGGATCCAGAAATACGGGACGGGCGTCGAATATTGTTTTGACGAGATCAAGCTAAGCGAGGATAACGATAAAAAAGTTCCGCTCAATCATAAAATTGCAGAAATTATACACGCTATCACGGCCCAACAGAGACCATACCGGGAATGGATTATCGGATGGGGAACGACTTCAGCTACATATTTCCATTGTACTCCTGCGTACTGGCCGGCGATCAGTGGAAGTCCCTGGAGATCGGCTACCCTTACCACAGGATTGGTTTTTTACGAGGGCGACGGCGGGAGGTTCAAGACTGCGCAAGCTGCAGCAGGCCCAAACTGGCAAGCTCTCATCGAGGGTTGGTGCCCGCATGGAGTAATAGAAATCCCATTCGGCCTGCAGAACGAAATGGAAGACTGGTACGATACCACAAAGTTGGGCAGCCTCCAGCTGGATTTAAAATCGGCATCTGGAATGAGCTCGTCTGAAACATGCCAGGTTTTTATACAGCAGTTGAGAAAATACGCATAGATAAAACCTATGTTAAATATTAATGACTTTAAGCAGATTTACCGGCGGAAAGCCGAGAAGATCAGCGACGGTTCCGCTGCGGTCCGGTTGGAGCTTGATAGAGTAGATCCTAAAATCCTCCGTGTGCTCACCCATATCACGGTTGAAGATCAAACCACATCCTTCACCAAGTCCCGTTTAGGAATTTCCAACGGCGCTGTCGATTTTTACCTGGATGAACTCACCACAATTGCTGCTTCAGAACTTGCAGTATCCCGGTCCGATATACTTCTTGGAGAGGGGGATATTTTTTTTGCGGAGCTGACGGGAACAACTTCCGGGGACGTCCTTGTTATGAACTGCATCGGCTGGGAGTTAGAAATATGACTGATTTCGGAAAACGTTCCGGGGATATGTTTAAGTCGACATACGACACCGATGAAAATGGAACTGTTGATGCAGTTGTTTCACATAAAACCTCTCATCAAAATGGAGGGAGTGACAAAATAACCGTAAGTGGATTACCCGGAGAACTTGCTGACGAACAAGACGCCGGAAAATTAAAGGGGGTGATAATAAACGATGCTGCGATCGCAGATCAAAAGGTTTTAGCCTGGGACCAGGCTACAAACCGAATCGTTTATATAACGCCCGCGCCGTCTTATAGTGAGGCGGCGTTTTTAATACGAGCACCCCAGCTAAGCAGCCAGGCTAATGCATATGCTCTCGCGGTATACAACAATAAACTTTATTGCGGCACCGGTTCCGGCGGACGTTTATTTGAATGGGACGACGTAAGCGCATGGGTTGAAAAAGCAGGGCAGTTAAACAGCCAATCCAGCATATATTCATTAGCCGTTTATAATAGTAAACTATACGGCGGTACTGGAAACGGAGGTAGACTATTTGAATGGAACGACGTAAATGCGTGGGTAGAAAAAGCAGGGCAGTTAAACAGCCAGGCCGGCATATATTCACTGGCGGCATACAATAGTAAACTATACGGCGGTACTGGAAACGCCGGTCGATTATTTGAATGGGACGACGCAAGCGCATGGTCGGAAGTGGCCGGCCAGTTAGACACACAGCTGCAAATAAACGCACTTCTCGTATTTAATACTAAACTATACGGTTGTACTTACGACGGAGGACGCTTATTTGAATGGAACGACGTAAATGCCTGGGTGCAAAAAGCGCCCCAGGAAGGAAGCGAAACTTTTTTACAATCCTTAGCGGAATATAATAGTAAATTATACGCCGGTACAAATCCCGGCGGTCGATTATTCGAGTGGAACGACTCAAATGCCTGGGTTGAAAAAGCAGGGCAGTTAAACAGCCAGGGCAATATCCATTCTCTAAAAAGCTTTAACAGTAAACTATATGGTGGAACCGGCGCAACCGGTCGTTTATTCGAATGGAACGACACAGATGCATGGGCGGAAAAAGCAGCTCGATCACACCTTCAAACCAACATTAGAGGCCTGGCGGTATTTAATTCAAAATTATATGCTTGCTCGCAAAATTTAGGCAACCTTTTCCAATATATAGGTGTTGTAGAAATAACGGAATAAACAAATTGAGATTGTATTATGTTCTACACGTTCCCACATACCCTGACAGCGGACGAAAGCGAAGATGCACCCGCTGAAATAGAATTAACCCTTTCCGCAGGAGTAATCCATCAAGTCGATGTCCTGTTCCAGGACGGTTGCGACCATGAAATATTTGTTCAGATATATCTTGCAGATCTACAGTTATGGCCCAGCAATAGAGGGGAAAGCTTGCGAGGAAATGCAACGGTTGTGTCGTTCCGTGAGTTCTACACGGTCGTATCGGGAAACAGCATTTTAACAGCTCGATTCTGGTCGACCTTAGGTTCCAGCTGGAAGGAAGTAATTATACAAATAGGACTCCTGCCTAAAGTGGTTCTGCAGCCCCTGTCTTTTGAGGAGCTGCTTTCCGCAGCAACCGGGGTAGAGTAATGGCCGTCAAAGATAGACCATGCAAAGATGGCCTGACAGCCGCCTGCTTTGCCGCTTACCCTGAATGGGCAAAACAGGCGTTTGCCTTTAAATTAATGAACGCCCTGGTGCCTCCGAACATCACCCGCCGCCTGCAAATTCTTCCGTTTGATACAAAATTCCTCTTCGACCCTGATTGGGAGGTTGGCGATGACCTTCCGGATGGCGTAATAATAAATACCGCCGATGTCTTTGATGAAGATTGGTCGGTTGGTGACGATTTGCCTGCAGGAATAGAAATCGACACGCTCGCCCTCTTCGGCGAGGACTGGGAGCCTGGTGATGACCTGCCCGATGGAGTATCCGCAGCGGATGGTTTTGTCTGGCCGGAGGACTGGGAGCCTGGTGATGACCTGCCCGCAGGCGTGGAAATCGAGACGGCAGCCCTTTTGGGCGAGGATTGGGAAATCGGTGATGAACTCCCGGACACGGTATCAATTGATACCGCAGAATATTTTGAAACAGGTTGGGAGCCTGGCGACGATCTCCCGGCCGGTATAATTGAGGATCCATCTTATGGCCTGCCGGATACCGTTACTCCAGGAGAGAGTACAACAAATCCTTTATATGTAGAAACTTTCAGTGAAGGCCCGATATCCGGTTCCGACTCCTCACCCTCCGATACGCAAACAATCGGTATAACCTGGACCGATCTGGGACAGCAGGCCAGCGAACGCTATATCAGATCTCTTGCATATTGCGAAAATGGAATTTGCCTGGCCGGTACCGGGAGTAATGGAAAGATATTACGATCGATAGATTACGGATTGACCTGGATAACCGTTCATACCGAGGGTGTACAAAGATATATACAGTCATTAAAATACCTGGAATCCGGTATCGTCCTCGCGGGGATCGGCACAGGGGGGAAAATCCTCCGATCGACAGATTATGGTTTGACCTGGACGGACCTGGGACAGCAGGCCGGAGAAGCCGCCATCTATTCATTAACATATTGCGGTAATGGTATATGCCTGGCCGGTACCGGTACCGGTGGAAAAATCCTGCGCTCGATCGATTACGGAGCCACCTGGTCTGATCTTGGCCAGCAGGCCGGAGAAACCCGTATATTTTCCCTCGAGTATTGCGGTAATGGAATTTGCCTGGCCGGTACCGGTAACAACGGCCATATTTTACGCTCGATCGATTATGGCCTGAACTGGACTGACCTGGGAATGTTCGGATCAAATTACCAGACCCTCTCCCTGGAATATTGCGAAAACGCAATTTGCCTGGCCGGAACGAGTTGGGAAGGAAAGATATTGAGATCTATCGACAGCGGGTTAAACTGGACAGACCTGGGACAGCAGGCGGGCGAGGATGATATATTTAGCCTGGCTTATTTATACAGCGGAATATGCCTGGCCGGCACTCAAATCAACGGAAAAATATTGCGATCGGTAGACTATGGCGCCATATGGTCGGATCTTGGCCAGCAGGCCGGAGAAACCGTTATCCGGGCCCTTTTATACCCGGGTACAAATTTCTGTTTGGCCGGCACAGAAGCAAACGGAAAAATTTTGAGATCTACAAAATAATGATATCATATTTAATACAATCGATGCCGATTGTCATACCTTTGCTATTTTATTTTATCCGGCTCGAGCGCCGGCTAACCAGGATTGAAACAAACATTGACTGGTTAAAGGATAATCATTCATTTTGCCAACCGAACTCGGAAGACCATACGCCTTAAGCTGGCGGGGAAAACCTCCTCATATGTTACAACCCGATATACCTGTTTGGTATGCTTTCCTTGAAAAATGGGGAAGTCAATTTCTCAACATATATTATGACTGCCTTCTTGGAGGTCCGGATCTCACCCCGGAAGAGCTAAAAGACCCCATGAAAAAAATGGAAAGGTACCTCGCTTCAAAAAGAGCGGACGTTATTGCGGAACTCGAAAACGAGGCATGGATAATTGAAGTAACATTCGATGCCGGTCTCCGTAGCCTGGGCCAGGTGCAAACATACCGTACTCTCTGGATACGGGATCCAAAAATAACGAAACCGGAAAAAGTAGTTATAGTTTGCCGGCGAATCAGTCCGGACTTTCTCGATACAGCATCGATGTACGGTATATTGGTATTTGCCGAAGAACCCACAACCTATTAATTTTAGGCATGGGTGGTAGTATACGTTATTCATAGATCTCTTATTGTAGGGCATCTGAGGAGGTATTTATTTACGGCAGGTGCCGTTTTTTTTAGGAATCACAAAAAATCACGGGGATCCCGCCAATATATTTTCAAAGGGGGGCTCTCCGTAATTTTTTGTGATGCTTATTAAGGGCCTGATCACTCGCACGTTCCTCGCTCCGCTCCGGTACGCGGGTGATCGCATGCGATTTTGTAACTCCAAAATAATTACCCGCTCCCCCATGGGCGCGGTGGCCATGAGGTAAAATATTATGCCAGGATGGACTGGCCAGTGGAACCTGGACTCAGAAATAATTAACGATTGGGAACGAAAAAAAGCCGAATACGTTGCGGCACATGGCTATAGAATAACAATACCGGGCCTCGACGACATCTTTCACTTGCCTTTCGATCAGCCCATGACGGAAGAGGAAGAAGATATCTGGAAGCGCCGTGCCTTTGGAGAATTGTCAGAAGCAAGATATAACACTCTCAAAGAAATGAAAGCCCGCAAACGGGAAAGATATCTCGACATGCTTGGCTCTCCGATCCCCAGTATTTTAGAACACAGAGCAACTATCTTGACAGCAATCGATGACATACAAGACGCTATGTATACCATGGCCGTGCTCCAAGCTTTAGCTGCCACAGTTACGCCTCCACCGGTATCCGTCGCCCTGTTGGGCGCTGCAGGTTGGCTTATGATCGGATCCACCTGTTTAAACTTAATTACAGGAATTTTAGCTCCGGAACAGGGATCCCTTAACAGAAAAAGGGAAAAGGACCGATTATCAAAGGATAATCCTTTTTCAAAAAAAGCAAATGTCCGCCAGGTTAAGAATCTCACCAAGGTTAGTGCAATATTCCCTGCATTAATACAAGGCCTTCAAACAACCGATAATTTATTTGGTATAGGAGTCTCCCTGGGTGGCGTAATGAATCTGCCATTTGCAATGGGATATGGCCTGGCTAAATATTGGGACGGTTCAACAGTTAAAGTTTACGCCCCTTATTCCGTACGCCAAAAATTCCATAATGATGTAGGTAAAGCTACAAGAGCCACGGAAATACTCATGTCGATACCGCACGAAACAGACGACGAGGAAATGACAGGCTGGTTACTTGCAGCAAATGCTTGCATGCAGGCGCAGCGATCGCTGTCCGCAGAATGGAACCCGCTGGAGCAAGTACAACTTGTACAGGGTGTAAAGGAGGATGCGCCGACTCCTGAGCACGTCCTAATTAGGGAAATCATCGAGGAAGAGGACCCGGAGGGATTTACTGCAGTCGGCTGGCCATCAACGGGAGAATTGACAAGCTTTCCTATCACGCGAGCTCGATACACCTATGAAACAGCTACAAATAACCTGGTGGCTTACTGCGAAAGGCAAAAGTTCAGTCAATTAGGATTAGCCGGCGCAATGGCAGCATCTCAATCAAGCATGTATGCCATGGAGGCGCTCGAGGGTCCGGACACTGTAGATTATAATTATACAGCTGTAAATAAGATCACACACGCGTTGTTGGATTTAGGGTATGGTGCACCCGACGGTTTGACAGATGACCAGAAGGATTGCTTCTTAGGCTGGCTGGACGACCACGAATCGGTGGGCACGACACCAACAATCCCGGAAACTCTTTCTTATGTGAAAAATAATTGCGGTTGGGAATTCATACGGCCTTAATTA
>LAZR01002238.1_pt1 | contig 11402 bp, 10 predicted proteins | sample 329461 | NCBI WGS metagenome assembly LAZR01 (sample SAMN03002196, study PRJNA259156) | marine sediment metagenome | biome: sea floor; feature: Hydrothermal impacted sediments; material: marine sediment; isolation source: Loki non-amplified sample from Loki's castle hydrothermal vent sediment ...
AAAATGGATTATTAAATATTATTAAAACAATAATATTAAAATATTATTATTTTTTAAAAAAATACCACCAAAAAAAGAGAAATAACAATTCTTGTTTCTTTTTTGCTTTCCCATATTCTAATTTCACCATGTCTTGGTTTTCTTATCTCTCATTTCTTAAATTACTTAAACCTTCTATTTTCATCTTTTAGCAAAGAATTATTTAATTTTTTAAATGCATTGAGGTTAATACTGGTTATTGAAGATTGACAAAAAAGGGGATCCCATTTCCAAATTTAAGTCTAAGAAAAAAACGGCATAGATTCAAAATTAGGAATGAAGAACATCGGCAGATATGTAAGGAGGCGTATTATTATTAGTATTGCATTGATAACAATCCCAATGATCGCAAAAGCGCTTCCAGTTCTCTCAGCAGGATTTAAGGATTCCAGCTTTCCTGCTTTTTTACTATTTACTTTAGATAAAATTCCAAATGTTAATCCCACAATATTGAGAATAGTTTGGGTAAAAAAAAATATTAAAAAACTAATAAAAAAAAAATGATTAAAAAGAAATGCAAATGAAATAAGTACTATAATAAGAGATGCTATACCGAAGCCTAAACACTTTTTTGAATATGGGCCTTCTTCTCTTTTCACTGACATTTGCCGGCTAATTGGTAGATAAATAAATTCCGGTGAATATTGTGATGTATTCGTTGATAATTGCCTGGATCTTTCAGTTCTTAGTTGAGGAGTTTCTAAAGGAGCTTCACTTCCATATTTACTGTAGAACTTTTGATTAGGTTCTGCTAATTTCTCACCATAATTTAGGGAAAACATAGTTTTAGATTTAGAGAGGCTAATTAGAAAGTATATTTGATATTTGAAAAATAATTCAAAAATGATCAATATTAATGTCGCTATTGCTAAGAAAAATCCCGCATTAAATTTAAAGATCAGATCCCACGCGGGGTAAAGAGATAAAATATCTTCGCCAAATATTAATTGGTTTTGATATAATAAAAAAGGAAGTGCAAGTACATACCCAATAATCCCTATGCTAACAATAACTAATCCTATATAACCTAAAATTTTAAAATCGTCTTTTTTATCAACTTTTATATTCACTAACGTTAATAAAAAACCAATTATATATACTATACCGAATAGAGTTAAAAGAGTCATTTTAATAACTTCTGGACCCCTCATATCTAATGCCTCTAAATCCATCCTCGTTAAATAACCAATAAAATTATAGTCCGCACTTATACTTTTAGTAGATACACCTATGACTCCTTCAAAGGATAATGTAAACCACGCAAGTATTAGACTGAAAATCCCAGTGTGAATTGAGATAATTTTAAATACTGAAATTTCTAATATTTTTACCATTTTTGTTGGTTTTGTTTTTGGATATGATGTTTACATTATTTGTGACAATATATTTAAATCTTATTTTTTACTCTTAACGACTCCTCCCTATATCTTAGAGAAATTAATGTTATTTTTTTCGTTTCAGTTGACGATTGTTATGCCCAATTTTGCATTTTAAGAAAATGCAAAGAATTTTGATAATGAAGGCAATTATATCTTATTGTTTCAACTGTTAATCTAATTATTATAAAAATCAAAAAAATTTCGATACAATTTATCATCAATAAGCTTTTCATGAATTTTCTTATGCTCTTGTTATTTTTCTTTAAAGTATAATATGTGTAACAAACTGGATCTTTCTTCACCTTTTTACTTCTAAAATTTAATTAATTCTGTTTTGATCATAATTTAAACTGAGAATTTAATATTCTGTAATTATATGCCAGAATTAAAAAAATTGAATTTAGATAAATAGAATTTAATCGTTGGGATTATTAAAGAAAAAAAATGAAATTAAAAGTAGGAGTCCCAGGGACTGAAGGAATTGCGTAGGAAAAATCGAACGGGGGCTATTATAAGAGCAACTGCTATTAATATTGCGTTACTGATAATCCCAAAGATTGCAAATACGCTTCCAATTTTCTCAAGAGTATTTACAGGTTCCAATTCTCTTGCTTTACTACTATTTACTCTTGATAGAATTCCAAAAATTAATCCAATTATATTTAATACTATGGCTATTATCAATCCTGGTAAAAAACCGAAACCATTTAGTACATTACCAAACCCTGACATCATTGAAAACATCATACTACCACTACCAACACTCAAACCAGCTATTGCTAATCCAATAGATGCTAGTGCGAAGCCGAAGCATTTTTTTGAATATGGACCTGGTCGTCCTTCTTTTTTCACAGACTTTTGCTGGCTTATTGGAAGATAGGTAGATTCCAATGTTGAATGTGATGTATTTATTGATATTTGCCGGGGTATTTTAGTTTTTATTTCAGGAATTTCTAATGTAGCTTCAATTTTACTTCCGCATTTACTACAAAACGATTGATTTGGTTCTGTTAATTCTGAACCACAACTTGGGCAAAACATGATTTTTTTTCCAAACAATTTTTTATAAAATATTTTAATATTCAAATTATATAAGTTAATTAAATATTAGAAAATGAAAATTAAAAAAGATCAGTAGTCCAATTTTCATAAAATTTCCCATGCTTTAATCTTAAATGCATATTTTTGAATGAATATTTTCTTTTTTTAAAAGTTCATGTCTCAACTTTCAAAAAAATTGTCATTTAAAAAATATATAATTCTTTTTGAGATTTTTTTTTTTAATTATAATATTGAATTGTTCAAGCATTTTAAGATATTTAGAAATCGTATTTGGATGCATTTTTAAAGCGTTTGAAAGCTTAGACTTAGAAATTCCATAATCATTTTCCTGCAAATAATCGATTATTTTCTTTCCTTTTTCTTTTGATGTGAAATATGTGATTTTGGCATTTTTTACATTAAATTGAGCATCAAAATAAACATCATGGTTCTCAAATTTTTCTGCTTTAATAAATTTAATTTTTGTAACATTTTTAGATGCCACACGACAACTCATTTTTCATTTTTCTTATTTAAATTTTGTCCAAATATATCCATGACCATCGAAAAGTATAAAAATTGCTATTACACTGATTACTAAGCAGAAAATGAGAAGATCCAAGTCAGTAGGGATGTGACCAAATAGAGCTTCCAGATTAATGACAAAATTACTCATCCAAGGCCAAGTTCCAGGAAGAGGTTGCCCATTTAGAAGGAAGTATAATAAATCTTCAAGGGTGCTATACTGTAAAAGTGTTCCAGCAATAAATATATTCCAGCTTTGTCTTTTAGTACCACCCCCCAATTTCCAGCCAATTGCAAGAATAAGATAAAAAAATGTCATTAATAGTCCCCAAAAAGACAAATAATACATTGTTTTATCAACAACACCCTCATACCAAATATCATCAATTGAAGAATTAACAAGAAACCCTATAGGGACAAGAATTGCAGCAAAAAAAATAGCTAATATTAGAATTCGCTTTTTAATTGTTTTAAGTTGAAGAAAATAGGCTGGAATTAATCCAAACAGTATTAATTGCACATATAAGAAAAAACCAGGTGAAATGCCAAGAATTAAATAAAATACAATTGGTATTCCATTAGCGAACAAGAATAGAATAATGGCTATTATCAACCATTTTTTATCAGATTCTCCTCTTTCACCTTCTTTATTACCTGCAAGATACATGAATAGAATGGGTAATATTAGACCTAAGCTTAATAAACTAATTAGCCATACAAGCCGTATAACGATTCCTACTTCTGAATGCTCAGCTGCCCAGTCTAATTCAGCTGTTAGTATTATTATAACAATAAATATGGCAAGAACAACTAATTTTTTTATCCAAGAATCAGAAATATTTTCAGACATTTTAATTCATTTATTAATTTTTAGATTGAATAAAATGATTTTCCTTGGATTATAAAATTAGATCATTTTTTATTAATAATTAATAACGTTATTGATATAGGATTATTTGGATATTAAGGTTAAATTAAAAAAAATATGTAGAAGTTAGAAAAAGAATTGATAATTGGTTCAAAATGTATCAACAATGATAAAAATAAAGTCGAAAAACACAGATTCAGATGAGTTTCCATTATTGGGATATGTTGGATATGTTACAACAAAATTTTTTAACTCGTTTAAACCGCTATCATTTTTACTTGAAAGATTGGAAACAATTATGTTAAGCAATGATATAGATAAGATAGGTATCGACAGACCAATTTACATTATGGGTATTGCTCGTGCGGGAACAACAATCATTTTAGAGATGTTAAGTAAGCATCCAGATTTAGCATCACACAGATATAAGCACCTACCGATGCCATATCTCCCTCATTGGTTTAGTCTAATTGTAAAAAAGACTAAAATTTACACAAAACCTATTGAAAGGCTCCATAAAGATGGAATAATCGTTACGCGTGAAAGCCCTGAAGTAATTGAAGAAATATTTTGGCAAAATTTTTTTTTTAATTTGCATAATGAAAATGCTTCGAATATTATTAATGGGGGTGTTTCTAATCCCAAATTTGAGAAATTTTATCGAAACCACATTCGAAAGCTTATGATAAATCAAAATTGTTCCCGTTATTTAGCTAAAAATAATTATAACATTACAAGATCAGAATATCTGCTTCGCCTTTTTCCAAGTTCTAAATTTTTGCTTATCATTCGCAATCCAGTTAATCAAATTGCTTCGCTAATTAAACAGACAAAACTTTATATAAAGATGGAACGAAAAAATCCTCTTTTAAGTGATTGGTTAAAAATTATAGGGCATTATGAATTCGGTCATCGTCAGGTTTGTATAAATGTGGGGAATACAGAACTCATTCGTAAAATTCGCAAATTATGGGGAAATAAAAAAACATATGTAAAAGGTTGGGCATATTATTGGTCTTCAATATACGATTTCTTCGCTGATAATCTAGATAAAAACAAGAAGCTTAAAAAAGCAACCCTCATTGTCAGATATAACGATTTGTGTGAAATGCCAGCAAAGATAATAGATAAAATACTCGAACATACAGAACTGTCTGCAAAAAAATTTGAGAAACTTAAAAAATATTACATCAACCACTTACATAAACCTTCTTATTACACTCCGAATTTCTCAAATCAAGACCTTGAATACATTTCGGATGTCACAAAATCGACAACTGCTCGATTTGGACTAAAAAATACAAATCCTTAATAAACGAGTTTACTTTAATAAAACCAATTGAAGATTAGGATCTAGTTAATGTAGATAAAGAAGTAATAAGTTTCAGTATCAATTATCTATTAAACCAATTTTAAATATTATTAGGGATTATTTTTTATTTTATGTAAATTTATTAAATTTTGATACTATGAAAATATGTTTTATCAACCCCGCACCTCGTTCATATATCGTTGAAAGAGGAAATGAAACTACTGGAGCTTATCCACCCTTAGGAATTCTTTATATTATCGGATATTTAAAAAGAGAAGGATATGATAGTGTTCTTATCGATCAACACGCAACTAAAATTCCAACAACTCAAGTTCTTGAAAAAGTAAAAAAAATAGATCCTGATATTATAGGATTTAACACATTAACGAATATAAATATGGGCTTAAGGGCTACTTTTATAGCTAAAATCATAAAAAAATGGAATCCAAATGTAAAAATTGTTTTTGGTAATTGTCATGCAACCTTTAACCATGATAGAATATTAAAGAAGTATCCATTTGTAGACATCTGTGTTAGAGGAGAAGGAGAAATAACCTTTTATGAATTAGTAAGCGCATTAGAAAAGAATAGAGATTTAAAAAGTATCTTAGGTATTACTTATCGCGAAAATGGAAAAATCTGTATTAATCTGGATCGCCCATTAATTAAAGATCTTGACGAATTGCCATTTCCTGATAGAGATGTTATTAGAGATATTGAATATCGCCAAAATTTCGGAGGATTTAATGCCGATTATGGTAAATTTACCACTATTCAATCAAGCCGGGGTTGTACATTTAATTGTACTTTTTGTTGTCAAGGTAAATTATCTAAATGTACATGGAGAACAAGATCAATTTCTCATGTTATTGATGAGCTAGAGCTACTCAATAGTGAAGGTTATACAAATCTATACTGGGTTGATGGTAATTTTACTAATAATCCAAATAGAGCAGTCAAACTATTTCGAGAAATTCAAAAAAATAATTTAGATTTTATTTGGGTTTGTGATCAGCGAGTAGATCTTGTAAATAATTTATTACTTTATGAAATGCGAAAATCAGGATGCCGGACAATTTCTTTCGGTATAGAAAGCGCAAACCAAAGAATACTCAATTACTTTAATAAAGGATTTACTCCACAAATTGCGATTGATGCAATTAGAAAGGCTAGAAAAATTGGAATTGATTTTATTTTAGGAACTTTTCTTATTGGAGCACCAACTGAAACTTTAGAAGAAATTAAAAAAACTTTATTGCTAGCCCAAAAAGTGGAGATTGATTTTCCACAATTTCATATTTTTGGTACTTTTCCCGGAACAGAAATCTGGGATAATTTAGTTCGTGAAAGAAAAATTGATCCTGATAAATATTGGGAAAATGGTGTTAAAGTATTAGTCCCACCTCTTGAAATTGTAGAAGAAGAAATGAGAAAAGCATATATTGATTTTATTAAGAGACCAAAATACCTTTTTAACCAAACTTTACGCACTTTAAAAAGTATTCATAGATGGAGGATTGTGCTATCAAATCTTAAAACCTTTACCAACTTCAAAAAATTCAAAAAATTCTATGAATTCAGCACTAAAACATGGACTCATGGGATTAAACTATAATTACAAATCCCTATTTTACTTAACTCTGATTTAGTCTTTATTACTTTTTTTAACATGTAAGTAAGGTACAATTAACTATACTGAAAATCATACGAGTTTTATAAGATTTTTAAATAGACTCGATCTTTTTTATAAATTGAAAAAATGAGAAAAAGATTTATTATAGAATATTTGATAAATAATATTAGAATAGATAAAATATTATTTTATCTACAAATAGTTAAAAGAGTGAAAATTTAATGCCTGAAAGTAAAACTAAATCTGTAATTCAATCAATACTCGAAAAAGATTATGAGGATTCTGAGTTTATCAGATTAATGAGAGAAATAATTACCGAAAATATAGAAAATAATAAATTCTATAGCGACATGGTTAAGGACGCAGGTTTTAAAGTAGATAATTTAAATATAGTTGATGATTTAGATTCAATTCCATTTATTTCAACATCCTTTTATAAACAAAGTGAGAATATCTATAAAAAATTGGTAAAAATTCCCGAAAGTGAAGTCCTACACTGGAATTGTTCATCTGATACTAGTGGTGATCCCTCTCTTGTAGGAGTTAATGAAAATGACATGGATTTTTTGACTGAAATGTCAAGGAAATGCTTTTTAGACTTTATTCCTCGAGATTGGCCTAGAGCAACATTGTATGCATTTTCCCCTAGTGTAACTTTTTTAAATCGATTTTGCTTAAGATATACCAAAGTAAGACCCGTGTGTGCATATAGTGGTAATTATTACAAGGCTACAGAAGAGATGGCTAGGGTTAAATACTTATTTAAATTTTCAATTCCAAAAGCAGTAAAAGGGACTATAGCACAAAAGAGTGTGGTTGGGGCATTCTCTATTGACCATAGTTATCTTATGAAATCTATAAATAAAAATTTAAAAAAGCCAGAAGATAAAAGAAATTATATCGCGATAGGTGGGAGTAATCACTTAATAAATATATTCATGGATTTCATGAGAGATAATAATATAGCATACAATTTAGGAACAGATTTTGATGTTGTGGTGGGTGGTGGAGGCTGGGATGGTCATAAAGCACAATTAAAGCATGATCCTATTGATAAATTAGAATTTGTGTCTAATATAGCTGAATTATTTGGAACTGAGAGGAAAAGGGTAATTGATATATATGGTTTCACAGAATGTCCAATCGTTTTTGGTAGCCATTGGTCCGATAAACACGAAGATTTTGTGTTTCATTGCCCCAATTATTCTAGAATAATAATCCGAGATATTGAGAATCTAGAACCTTTGAAAAAAGAAGGAGATAGAGGTTTTTTAGAAATTTTAACACCCTTCGGAAGTAGCGCGTCTGTAAAGCATGCAGTGATTGTAGATGATCAAGTAGAATTGGTATCTAAAAATAAGTGCCCAGAATGCGGAGTTGAAGGGAGAACTTTTAGAATTCTAGGAAGGATTAAACAAAGTGAAGGTATTGGTTGTTCATCACTTATAACATGGATTTAAATAACCTATGTTATTTATCAAAATATTTGATAAATAATATTAGAATAGACAAAATATTATTATTTACAAATAGTTAAAAGAGTGAAAATTCGATGTCTGAAAGTAAAACTAAATCTGTAATTCAATCAATACTTGAAAAAGATTATAAGGATTCTGAGTTTATCAGATTAATGAGAGAAATAATTACCGAAAATATAGAAAATAATGAATTCTACAGTGATATGGTTAAGGACGCAGGTTTTAATGTAGATGATTTAAACGGACTTAATGATTTAGAATCAATTCCATTTATTTCAACAACCTTTTATAAACAAAGTGAGAATATGTATAAAAAATTATTAAAGGTTCCGGAAGATGAAATCCAGCACTGGAATTGTTCATCTGATACTAGTGGTGATCCCTCTCTTGTTGGAGTTGATGAAAATGACATGAATTTTTTACACGAAATGTCAAAAAATTGTTATCTTTCCTTCATTCCTATAGATTGGGGAAGAGCAACATTGTATTGTTTTGCCCCGAATGTAAAATTATTGAATAGACTTTGCATGAGATATACAAAAGCAAGACCCGTGCGCGCTTATAGTGGTAATTATTACAAAGCTACAGAAGAAATTACTAAAGTTAAATACCTACTTGGTTTTTCAATTAAAAAAGCATTAAAGGCTATTATAAAGACGCAAAGTCTCGTAGGGGGATTTTATATAAAACAGAGTTATCTTATAAAAACTATAAATAAGAATATTAAAAAGCCAGAAGCTGAAAGAGATTACATTGCAATAGGTGGGAGTAATCATTTAATAAATAAATTCATGGAATTTATGAGAGAAAACGATATAACATATAATCTAGGAAATGAGTTTGATGTGGTAGTAGGTGGTGGAGGCTGGGATGGTCATAAAGCACAATTAAAGCATGATCCTATTGATAAATTAGAATTTGTGTCTAATATAGCTGAATTATTTGGAACTGAGAGGAAAAGGGTAGTTGATATATATGGTTTTACAGAATGTCCAATCGTTTTTGGTAGCCATTGGTCCGATAAACATGAAGATTTTATATTCCATTGCCCCAATTATTCTAGAATAATAATCCGAGATATTGAGAATCTAGAACCATTGAAAAAAGAAGGAGATAGAGGTTTTTTAGAAATTTTAACACCTTTCGGAAGTAGCGCGTCTGTAAAGCATGCAGTGATTGTAGATGATCATGTAGAATTGGTATCTAAAAATAAGTGCCCAGAATGCGGAGTTGAAGGGAGAACTTTTAGAATTCTAGGAAGAATTAAAGAAAGTAAAGGTATTGGTTGTTCATCACTTATAACATGGGTTTAAATAACTTTTTTTTTTTTATTTAAATTAATAATTAATTTTATACTTTTTATTTACCATCATACTTTTGTATTATATGAATTTATTTATATATTCTTGCGCCCCGAAGCTAAGCATGACGGAGCATCAGCCGAGCATCCTGCGCCGATTAAAAACGTTAATTTAGCGTTTTTAGTGAACAAATCCTATATTGCCAGTTTGGTAGGTTTCATTGTTAATTTTCTTGAATAGTTTCTCTTATTTCTTATCTTAAAATGAGTGTAATAGAATTGTTATTTAAAATTTTTGAAAGCGTAAATAAAGTGAATTTATGAATAGGTTCCTTTTCTCATGTTTGGAAATTGTTTCTTCACCTCTTCAAGTATTTCCATACAAGTTCCTTCGATTGTAGGAAAAGTAGGATTATTAAGATTGACTGTTAAAGAATAAGATTTACAAGCTGTAGGTCTTATAGGATGAATTTTACATACCCTTTTGCGAATATCATAATACCTGCAATATTTTTTCTTCTTCACTCCCAAATGATATTCAAAAATAAATCCTTTCGAATAGTCTTTCATGAAAAAAACTTCTCCAGGATGAACGTCTAGTTCTAAGTTATATTGATTATATAGATCTTTTTTCAATTCATTTACTTCTATATAATGGATAGAAACTGAAGTTTGTGGATTGTATGCAAATTTTCCTTGAAAGCTGTGATCGACAAGGTTACAGATCCTCTTGATCCTCAAGAATGAAATAACTTTTTTTTTATTTAAATTAATAAATAACTTTATACTTTTTATTTACCTCTTCTTTTTCAGCTTCAGTTAGTTGTCGTACTACCTTAGCAGGAGAACCAAGTGCGATAGAATAGGGGGGAATATCATCCATAACTAATGAATTTGTTCCAATAATTGATCCTTCACCTATTGTAACACCGGGTAATATTATTGAATATGCGCCTATTCTCGCATTTTTACATATTTTAATTGGTCCAAAACTGAAGCTTCCATGTTTTATATTCATTGCATTATGAGTTAATAATTTCACACCAATCCCACAGCCACTACCATCTTCAAATTCAATTAAATCAGGTAGAAGTGGGTCAGGTATTGCTTTTTGAGAAATATGACAATTTTTTCCAATTTTCATTCCTAAAAATCGAAATAACATATTTCTAGAGCGTGGCCATCCGACTAAATAAGTGATTACTAAGGATAATATATGATTAAAAGCACCTTTTACAAACCAAGCGATAGAAAATCTTTGACTCTGAAGATATTTAGCAATAATTAACATTGGTACGGGAGTAAAAATAAATTCATCTGTTTCTATGTTAACATATGTTATTTTACCCTTAACTTCAATTTTATATTCAGGTCTATTATGCTTCCAAACTTTCTTAGCTTTAATCATATCCTTAAAAAAAATAAAGTAATCTACATTTATAGGAAATAGGATTAAACTGAAAGTAAAATTAACAGGCAATAAAAGTAAAATTAGCATTAATCTTGTATTAAGAGTTAAATCTTGGTTAAATAAGATACCAAAATAAGCATAATAAGAAACAATGAAAGTAATAGATACAAATCCTAATAAACTAAAAATATACATTATTGAACCAGTTAATTGGCTAGTTTTTGCTAAGTTGTATCCAAAAATGAATAATACAAATAAAAACACATATATAGGTGTTGACAACGGTCTTGCTGGTGCTTTAGTTTTACTAGAAAACAATACTATCAAAGAAAAGATTATAATGCCTACTATAAAATCTACGAAAAATAAAAGAGAATATGATATTCAATCGATAATTAGTTTTTTTACAAAATATC
>LAZR01002239.1_pt1 | contig 11396 bp, 6 predicted proteins | sample 329461 | NCBI WGS metagenome assembly LAZR01 (sample SAMN03002196, study PRJNA259156) | marine sediment metagenome | biome: sea floor; feature: Hydrothermal impacted sediments; material: marine sediment; isolation source: Loki non-amplified sample from Loki's castle hydrothermal vent sediment ...
GAGTTCGCTATTTAAAAATGCACTGGTAGCGGTAAAAAAAGCATTATTGAATTTGATGACTTCCTCATGGCTTCGATAATTGACCGGCAATAACTCTGTTTTAGGAGGAACTATAAATGGATTGTCAACGGCGTTGGCCAGGTTTAAAAATTGCTCTGCCCTGCCGCCCCGCCATCTGTAAATGGCCTGTTTAGCATCACCGACCAAAAATAGAGAGCCCCGTTTGCCCTGCATATCTTCGCTTTCAAGGGCATTACCAATCAAAGGAACTAGGTTTTTCCATTGTAGGGCAGAGGTATCCTGAAATTCATCGACAAAGTAATGTCGGTATTTCTCCCCAAGTCGCTCGTAGATAAAAGGAGCTGGCTGATTTCTAATCTCTTTGGAAATCAACGTATTGAATTCGGATATGGAAAGCTGATCGTTTTCGAGCTGAACCGCTTTCACCTCTTGCTGGATCGCGTTTAGTACGGTTAAGGGTACGATATTGCCATAAGCATTTTTAAGAAAGGCCATTTCGTAAAAACCGGATTTTAGCGCTTTAAAAACGAGGAAGAATTCAGGATGAAGCCGATCAAGAGTTGCTTTTACTTCGTTTGGAGCCGATTTATTGTACAAATTGGCGGATTCAAAATTTTGGATCCAACCGGTTGAAAAATCGATTCTTAAATCTCCCTTTGAAAATTTTATTAGAAAATTAGGAAATGAGCTTCTTGTGAAGTCGGTTGTTTCTAAGCCTTCTTCGGAAATCAGCTGTAAGGTCTGGGTTGCAGTTTGAGCAAGGCTATCCTTTAGTGATAACATTCTTTTGCGCAGTACTTTCTTTAATCCTAAGAAATCATCTATGCCCTTGTCCCGAATCTTTTCAAGATGCTCGGCGTGTGTTTCATTGAACAGTAATTTTCCGATATTGAAAAGATCGAAACCTATATCCCAACTTTTATCCTCATCGATTTTTTCCAATGCAAAATCAAGAAGAACTTTCGTCAGTTTCCGATTGGTTCCTGCTTTATATAAAAGTCTGGCTACAGCTTCGTCCAATATGAGGTCGGTATCGAGTACCACTTCAAAGTTCTGGGGTAGTTTTAAGTCTTTCGCAAATGTGCGAATGAGCCGATGGGTAAAGGTATCGATGGTCGAGATATCGAAAAAGGCATAGTTATGTAGAATCTCCTTTAGCGTAAGCTTTGATCGCTCGCGAAGTGCCGGCGCTTCTATATGAAGTTCATCCATGAGATCAAGGAAAAGGGGTGGTGCCTTTTCAATATCGATTACTTCACTGAATTGGTTCAGACTATCTAAAATACGATGTTTCATTTCGTTCACCGCTTTATTTGTGAACGTAATGGCCAGGATTTTTTTAAAATTTCCAACACCAGATAGCGCAATCTTCAGATACGCCTTTGTAAGGGTATGTGTCTTGCCCGAACCGGCGGAAGCATTGAATATGCTGAAGGGAGAATGCTGCAAGTGCTTTTTTACGCAAAATACGGATTCTAATGGCGTTCTTAACAAATAATTAGGGGGATTTAAATGTTAAAAAATGTATATTCGATATCGAAAAAGTATGAGGTCGATGCGTAATGAACGCTTGCGGCTGTTAATTTTAAAAATACGAAAACAATGGCTTTTGAACTACCAAAATTACCGTATGCATTTGACGCATTAGAACCTAATATAGATGCGCGAACTATGGAAATTCACCATGATAAACACCATGCGGGATACACGAAAAAATTAAATGATGCTATTGAAGGCACTACTCATGATGGAAAAGAAATCGAAGATATATTAAGTAATCTCGATATGTCTAACTCTGCTGTGCGAAATAACGGAGGTGGATTTTATAACCACTCCTTATTTTGGAAGGTTATGTCACCAGACGGTGGTGGAAACCCATCGGGAGAATTGGCAGACGCCATAGATTCTGCGTTTGGGTCTTTCGATGGCTTCAAAGAGAAATTTACTGAAGCTGCAGGTTCACGTTTTGGTTCAGGTTGGGCATGGCTCTGCGTACACGAAGGTGGAAAAGTAGAAATTTGCTCTACACCTAACCAAGATAACCCGGTTATGCCTGACACAGGTTGTGGAGGCCACCCTATTTTAGGTCTTGATGTATGGGAACATGCATATTATTTGAATTATCAAAATAAAAGACCTGAGTATATAGAAGCGTTTTTTAACGTAATCAATTGGGATGAAGTAGCGAAGCGCTACGCCGATGGTAAGTAATATTAGATACACATCTAATCAAAATAAAAGCCCGTCACACTTCATTGTGTGACGGGCTTTTTTATAGTACTACTGCAAAATAGAAAAGGGCGGAGAAGTCTCCACCCTTTTCGTCCCAAATCTTACCATAAACTTAACCTACTTATGCTATGGCAACTCAAAAATACTGGTATTGCTACAAATAAAAAAGAAATATTCTCAATATTATGGTTTTTTTTGTTCAATAATGAGGTTTATCTTGGTATGGGTTGGGGTTAATACGACAGTCACTCAATTTTAGACAAATAAAAAGGCGGAACATGTACGTTCCGCCTTTTCCCCAAATCTTACCATGAACTTAACCTACTTATGCTATGGTTCTCCAAAAATAGGATAACTCTATTCTATTTTAAAATGAATTAGGTAAACGGTCGTTTCCTCGGTTGAACTACAGAATTCTATCAATATCGGATTTTTTTATAACAGAGATTATGAGTATTGATTTCAAACCAAAAGAAGCTCTAGAGGGAGACCGTATATGCCTATTCCTAGACAATTCCATTACTACTAGGAAAGTGAACCTTCTTAAATGCGGTTTCTTTATAAATTGGTTGTTAGACTTATGCCAGTCAAAAAAGCCCATATATAAAAAGGCGGAACAAATTTGTTCCGCCTTTTCCCCAAATCTTACCATGAACTTAACCTACTTATGCTATGGTTCCACAAATGTATGACAGAGTGCCAGCGAGGAAAATATTTCTTGTTGTATGGAGGAATATTTGGGTTAAGTAGCATTCTAACTACTATCGATTTTAGAGACCTTTTGTAATATTCTAGAAAGTCGTGGTATACTTCCTGAATTAGTCAAACTACCTTAAGACTTGTTCGTCCGTTGGTATTAATACATTATAAGCAGGGAATTAATCAAAAAGCAAACACTTCTAAAATAAAAAAGGGCGAGAAGTCTCCGCCTTTTTTGCCCCAAATCTTACCATGAACTTAACCTACTTATGCTATGGTAAGCTCAAATGTAGCTTGGGAAAATAGTTGTATCGTTCAAAAAACGACATATAGCGGAAATTGTCGATGAAATACACGTTTAAAAGTAGTTCATCGATGAAATCCTATAAATCAGCTAATTAATGCACATTAGTAAGCTCGTTCGTTTTTACCTTCGTAAAAATTTATAAATGCTCTATTAACTACTCTATTGCCACCTGCGGTAGGATAGTTTCCAGTGAAATACCAATCACCCAAGTTTTTTGGACAAGCTTTATGTAGGTTTTCTATAGTTTGATAAATAATTTCCACTTCGGCATTAATACCATCAGGACTCAATAACTCACCGATTTTTTGGGAAATTTCCTGTGCGGTAAAAGGAGCGTAAAAATCCTTTACGTAATTAATTACATCGATATCTTTAGAATCGGTCTGCGCCAAACATTTGTCATAAATGTCATCGACCACATTCATAGTAAGACGTTCTTGGTGCAATGCCAAAGCAGCTTTAAAGGCTATGAAATCTTCTAGCTTGGCCATATCGATACCGTAACAATCGGGATAACGAATCTGTGGGGCAGAAGAAACTACAATTATTTTTTTAGGCCATAACCTGTCTAAAATACGGAGAATACTTTTTTTAAGGGTCGTACCACGAACAATGCTATCATCTATAATGACCAAATTGTCCCCTTTATCCACAGAACCATATGAAATATCATAAATGTGTGCGACCAAATCATCCCTGCTGCTATCTTGTGTAATAAACGTACGTAATTTTGCATCCTTGATGGCCACCTTTTCTATACGTGGACGTATTTCGAGAATTTCATGAAGTTGCTTGCTAGTAATTTTGGTACCTAAGGCTAAAATTTGCTCTTCCTTTCGCTTGTTTAGATAATTTTGAGCCTCCTTGACCATTCCATAAAATGAGGTTTCAGCGGTATTGGGTATATAGGAGAATACGGTGTTCTTAATGTCGTTTTCAATCGATTTTAATATTTGGGGGAAAAGTAATTTCCCCAGCATTTTACGTTCTTGATATATTTCTTTATCACTGCCTCTTGAGAAATAGATGCGTTCGAATGAGCAGGCCTTTCTCTCTACTGGATGCAATATTTCCATGACGGATGTACTGCCGTTCTTTTTCACGATAATGGCATGGCCCGGAGTCAATTCTTTGACTTCTTCATAAGGAACGTTGAATACAGTTTGTATTGCAGGTCTTTCGGAAGCGACCACTACCACTTCGTCGTCTTGATAGTGATAAACTGGACGTATGCCTGCAGGGTCCCGCAAAACGAAAGCATCACCATGGCCCAACAGTCCGGCCATAGCATACCCACCATCCCAATTTTTTGCCGCTCTTCTTAAAATCTTATGAACTTTTAATCGTTCGGCAATCAATGGGGAAGCTTCTTGTTTTGTATGGCCTTGTTTCTTAATCTGTTTATAGAGCTTTGCAACAGCATCGTCAAGAAAATGACCAATTTTTTCCATTACTGTGACCGTATCCGCCATTTCCTTGGGATGTTGCCCCAACTGAATCAAATTATCGAACAGTTCGTTCACATTGGTCATGTTGAAGTTTCCGGCTATTATGAGGTTGCGGTGCATCCAATTGTTCTGCCTTAAGAATGGATGAACGCTTTCGATACTATTTTTACCGAAAGTACCATAGCGAACATGGCCTAAAAGCACTTCGCCGATATAAGGGATATGTTTTTTTTGCATCGCAACATCATCTACATATTCCGGATGTTCTTTTAAAGTAGTATTGATTCGATCGTTGATTTGGTCAAAGATATCCTGTATGGGTTGTTGCTCCGCAGAGCGAACTCTGCTCATGTAGCGCTCACCGGCCTTCATATCCAATTTAATACTGGCAAAGCCTGCACCGTCTTGACCACGGTTGTGCTGCTTTTCCATCATGAGGTACATCTTGTTGACCCCATAAAAGGCAGTACCATATTTTTCCTTATAATATTCCAAGGGTTTTAGCAATCGGATTACCGAAATACCACATTCATGTTTGATAGCGTCGCTCATTGAGGTTTGCGTGATTAAAAGCGTTACGTATAAATAATTAAAAAGCTAATGCTTATGGATCAAAAAAGCCCCGAACATTGGGGCAGATTATTTTTTATCTTAATTCTATATCGAATTGGGTCAAGGTCTTGAACTGATGCAAGCGTTGATTTACTTCTTCCCTTTTCAGGTCTTGCATCCGTTTGGTTCCAAAACGTTCTACACAAAACGATGCTAAATTAGACCCATGAATAACCGCATTTTTGAGGTTTCCAAAGGAAACACCACTAGTGGCGGCCAAATATCCTGCGAATCCCCCTGCAAAGGTGTCACCTGCACCAGTTGGGTCAAACACCTCTTCTAGCGGCAATGCAGGAGCGAAGAACACTTTCTCATCATGGAACAATAGTGCGCCATGTTCCCCCTTCTTGATGACAACATACTTCGGACCCATTTTCTGGATTTCTTCGGCGGCTTTTACGAGTGAATACTCATTGGTCAACTGACGGGCTTCTTCATCGTTAATAGTGATTACGTCTATGTGCTTAATAACCTCTTTAAGGTCATCCAAAGCATTATCCATCCAAAAATTCATGGTGTCTAGTACGATAAGTTTCGGGCGTTTTGACATTTGATTGATGACGCTCAGTTGAACCCCGGGATGTAAATTTCCCAACATGACCACATCGGCATCCTTAAATTTTTCAGGGACCCTGGGATTGAAATCGGCCAAGGTATTCAGTTCGGTAGCTAATGTATCCCTTGAATTTAAATCGTTATGATATTTACCTTTCCAATAAAAAGTCTTTCCACCCTTTACTATCTCAATGCCCGATATGTCAATGTTTTTGTTTTCGAGTAAATCTAGATACTCTTTCGGTAAGTCGTCGCCAACTATGGATACAATGGCCGATTCGTTCTCAAATTGTGATGCTGCCAATCCGATAAACGTTGCCGCACCGCCCAATATTTTATCCGTTTTGCCAAAAGGAGTCTCTATTTCGTCAAAGGCTACAGTGCCTACTATCAGAAGTTTACCCATGTACTATTTCAAATTTTACAAACCGAAGCTGATACTCATTTTGCTCCGGTTCAATGTTGCGCAAAGATACGGTTTTGGAGTACGAAGAAAAATAAAATTAGAAACTCGTTTGCAATAAAAACGTTCCCATTTCCAATACATGTTTATAGTAGTGCGACTACAAGTGGAAATTGAGCGTCATCCATTAATTTCACGCTTGGTGTATTTTTCTTTCACGTTTACATCTATCCAATGTAAACAATCGGCAAAATTCTCGAAGATATGCTCTTCAGGAATCAAGTCTGGAATGACATCAACCCGCTCCATCATATAGCGGGGTTGGGGTAGCACTTCAACGAACAACACGTTAATTTCTGATTTTTTTAAATCGATAAGAACATCCTCCAAGGTGTACAAGCCCGATTGATCCATGTACTGCATTCTATCCATACGAATAATTACGGTAGACGCCGTTCTCGGTATCTGATCGGCCATTTGCTGAAACTCATTGGTAGAACCAAAAAATAAAGGGCCTTTAAGGTGCTTTACGTATACCTCTTCCTTTAAATTTTGAGGAAAGTTGACCTCGTCCATCCAACCTTCTTCTTCGACCAAGGCCTTTACATCAGAACGCTCAGCAGTAAGGTCGCCCATCTTTTTCATAAACATCAATGAAGCGATTATCAACCCGACCCCCACAGCGTAAACCAAGTTCCATACGGAAGATAACACAAGTACTACCAGCATAATTATAACTTCGGAACTGAATTTTATCGGACCCAAACTAAGGTCTTTTGGAAGGCTGGGGATAGCCTTTAACCCTTTGTAGTCCATCACGCCGATACCCACAGTTACTAGAATGCCCGCAAGAACGGCTGCAGGAATTTGCGATGCAACAGGACCCAGGGCCAAAAGAATAACTAGCAACAACAATCCTGCGACCATACCTGACAATTTACTCTTGCCGCCAGCATTGATATTGACAACTGTTCTTATAGTTGCACCAGCACCGGGTATACCGCCGAAAATGGCAGCGATGCTGTTGCCGATGCCTTGGCCGACAAGTTCTTTATTGGGTTGGTGTTTAGTCTTTGTCATGTTATCGGCCACTACTGACGTCAATAGTGAATCGATGGCACCCAAAAGTGCCAAAGTCAATGCGGTAAATACATAAGGGGTAACCTGACCTAATTCGAAATTGGTGAAGATACCTAAGTTCGGCATAGGGAGTCCGCCAGGTATCTGCTCGATTGGTCGATAATTCAACCCAAAACCGTACGCGACACCTGAAACGACCACTAAGGCGACCAGGGCACTGGGTATGGTTGTGGTGATTTTTTTAAAGCCGTAAATGATAATAATGGTGGCCAAGGCCAATATCAATTCAAGCCAATTGATGTTCTGAATCGCCCTTGGTAAAACTTTAATCGCACCAACAACACCCGAAGTCTCTGACTTGGCGAGGGTTCTGGCCTCTTTTAGCATGTCTTCTTCGGTAATCTTACCTGCCCTTTTAATAGTTTGCTCAAAATCTTCAAGTACGAGAATACCTTCACCTGCCTCTTCCTTCAAGATATTATCGAGAATAATCTCTTCGGCCTGCGGCTTGTACTTGTTCACAAGTTCGGCATCCTCTTTAGGGTAATAGCCCATTGCGGGTAAAACCTGTGTAACTAATATTATAACTCCAATAGCGGTCATAAATCCAGAAACTACAGGATAAGGAATATACCGAATATACTTGCCAACGCCGATTAACCCTAGTCCAATTTGCATCAGGCCTGCTAGCAAGAAAACAATGAGAATCGCAGGTAGGGCTTTTTCAAGACTTCCATCATTGGCGGCGACGATACCAGCAATAACAACCATACTTACTGCGGTCATCGGTGCGGTAGGTCCTGAAATTTGTGTATTCGTACCGCCAAAAAGTGCAGCGAAAAAACTAATAAAAATGGCACCGTAAAGTCCGGCACTTGGGCCCATTCCAGAACTCACCCCAAAGGCAAGAGCTAAGGGAAGGGCAACGATTCCGGCAGTGACGCCACCAAAAAGGTCACCTTTAAAGTGAGCGAATAGGTTTTTCATATGGTTATTAGAGCGGTTAGGTTATCCAATTCAAATTGGTTTCCATAAAAAAAAAGCCAATATGGAAACATCGGCTTTTTTTAGGAATCTAATGATTTACTATGATATTACACTCATCTAGCATGAAAAGTTTGAATTATGTCATAACATACAATTTAGAGCGTAAAAATGTCCATCAAAACTGATGGGTTGCGTAAATCTTCGAAAGAAGTATTTTTCTTGAACCGGTTTAAATCAATTTACTAAACCTTTATATCGCTTAATTATAAAATTCGACCTCGCCTGTAGATATATCATACATAGCACCAACAATCATTACTTCCCCATTTTTCTCCATATCCGATAAAATACGGCTACGTTCCCTGATATTCTCTAGAGTGAGTTCGACATTCTTTGCGGAAACCTTATCTACGAAATCAAGATTTTTAGAATTTCTTTTGCTTTCATCAACGGGATCTTTGACGGCCGCTACCGCAGGTTCGATTTTATTGATCAACGCTGTCAAGTTACCCATTCTAGCATGATCGCAGGCTCCTTTTATGGCACCGCAACTTGTATGGCCTAAAACGACTACTAATTTTGTACCTGCCAATTTACAGCCGAACTCCATACTTCCAAGAATATCTTCGTTAACAAAGTTGCCCGCGATGCGCACGCTGAAAACATCACCAAGGCCTTGATCAAAAACAAGTTCGGCAGATACTCTCGAATCGATACAACTCAATATGGTCGCGAACGGAAACTGGCCCTCACTGGTGTCGTTTACCTGTTCTAAAAGGTTGCGATTGGCCTTTAGGTTATTCTGGAAACGTTTGTTTCCTTCAATTAAAAACTCCAACGACTTTTTAGGTGTCATCGTTGCCTGTGATTCTTTAGTATGTGCTTTCATAAAATTGTAAATATTACGTTTATAATAATGTAGTTTTTTTTAGACAAGGCGTTGAATCCTTGTATCGGATATTAATAGGGAAACCTTACTTTTATTGATTATATGCCTTATATCAGATGTCTCCAAAGTTGTTTGGGAATTCAAATTATTAGATTCTCTATCCAAAAACAGCAGATCTACCTTATTCTGCGACACATATTTTGAAAGCCCGTTGATAGCTCCTTTGGTATAATCGAAGGCATATTCTACCATTTGTTCCTCTTGCAAAATATTTTGTGTTTCTGAACCTTCCGAATCATTTACGAATTTAAAAGATTTTATAGGTTTCTTGACTTTAAGCATTAAGTCGGATGCAAATCTGGTACTTTGGGAAGGGGAGCATCCGTTCAATATTCCTATGGATAATTTTTGTTCCGGTTCCCATGTGAGTTTATCTGAAGCAATCAATATCGGTCCCTCAAATGTAGTTAACACAAATTCCGTAATACTATCTCCGATAAAACTTAAGGGCTTATTCTTCCGTTTGCCCAACACGATGATATCAGGAGCTTTTTCATCGATATACCTGCTAATTTGATTTTTTATATTTCCGAAAGCAAATGAATAGCTTATAGTAATATCTTGGCTACCAGAAATCGAGTCTATCATTTTCTTCAATTTCTTATCGATTACCGAATGTTCGGTATTAATTGACCTCATAGCAGATAATTGATTATCGACATCTACAACTTCTGTAAGTCTTTTAACACTGAATACCTGTATCTCACCTCCAATTATCTTCGCAACCTCAATCGTAGTTTTGAGGGTTTCCTTTGTAGTACTACTCAAATCTGAAAGCACCATTATTTTATACAAGTTATTTTCCATGACGCTCTAGCTAAGGCTTATTTTTGATTTGGGTCTTTCTTTAAAAAATTGATAGAAATTATCCGGATTTTCTTCAACACCGCGCTTAGAAACCAACTTAATATCTATATTTCTTTCCTTCGCCTTTACTGAGAAGTCATCCAAAATTTCGATAATATCATTGTCAAGATATCGGGTCTTTATTAGATCAAGCTCCAGGTAAGTATCCCTTGGTAAGCTCTCCAATTCTTTGAGGATGGCACCTTTATTAAAAAACGTTACTTCCTCTGCCAAAGACATTTTTATTCTATGTTTTCCATCGCTTTTATCCTCGATATGTAAAAAGTGGGAGTTTTGATAACTTTTAATTAAAATCACCACGATACCTACTGCGAGTCCAAGTCCGATACCGGTCAAAAGATCAGTAAAAACAATCCCTACTACCGTAACGGCAAAGGGTACAGACTGTTTCCATCCTAAATTGTACATACTCTTGAATAAGGCTGGTTTGGCCAGTTTATACCCAACGACAAAGAGAATGGCTGCTAATACTGAGAGCGGAATCTTATTTAATAAATTCGGAATCAAGATGACCGAAATCAATAAGAAGAAACCATGTATTATTGCTGATAATTTTGTTCTTCCCCCAGATTGGATGTTAGCAGAACTGCGAACGATAACTTGAGTAATGGGCAATCCGCCGATTAAACCCGATATAATGTTTCCGGTGCCTTGTGCCAAAAGTTCCCTATTGGTCGGTGTTACATTTTTATGAGGGTCTAATTTATCAGTAGCTTCGACGCATAGTAGAGTTTCCAAACTGGCAACCAGTGCAATTGTAAAAGCGGTTATCCAAATCTGTGGATTCGTTATTGCTGAGAAATTGGGAAAGCTGAACTGATTAATGAAAGAAGCAGCATCGTCAGGAACCGGAACACTGACCAAATGGGTTTGCTCAATGGCAAATGTGTCACTGGATTTAGTAAATAAATAATACAGTATGCCTAATACTACTGCCACCAGCGGACCTTGAACTATTTGAAAGAATTTAGCTTTTTTCGCTAAATAGTTATCCCAAATTAAAATGACAGCCAGCCCAGCCACGCCTATAATTAATGACCCAAGGATAATGTTATCGGAAATATTGAGAATTGCGGAAAATGTATTTTCACCGGAGGCCTCGAAAAAACTATCGGCACCTTCGGCCTCGGCATCATACCCAAAAAAATGGGGTATTTGCTTTAAAATTATAATAATACCTATACCGGTGAGCATCCCTTTAATTACGGAAGAAGGAAAGTAATAGCCAATAATACC
>LAZR01002240.1_pt1 | contig 11392 bp, 10 predicted proteins | sample 329461 | NCBI WGS metagenome assembly LAZR01 (sample SAMN03002196, study PRJNA259156) | marine sediment metagenome | biome: sea floor; feature: Hydrothermal impacted sediments; material: marine sediment; isolation source: Loki non-amplified sample from Loki's castle hydrothermal vent sediment ...
ATATTGGCTTGATGAGGGATTAACCAATCAATGTCTGACTTGTTAAGGTTATTCGCTTCAAGTGTTTCATCAACGATACTACTAAGTGTCCTAACAGCAACTTTAAATACCTCGTTGCCCTGCATATCAATAACAGCTGGATCTTCAGATAGCGCTGAACCGGGTCCTGTAGGCACGTGAAGTAAACGATTATAGCTGCCGTCAGAATGTATGTGCGTAGAAATAATACCAGGCTTATCAGAGGCCTGAAGAATAACGGCGCCAGCACCATCGCCGAATAAGACGCAGGTATTTCTATCTGTCCAGTCAATAATGCGAGAAATGGTTTCTGCACCAACAACCAAGACGTTTTTTACACCGCCCGCTTTGATGAACTTATCAGCTACAGTCAGACCATAAACAAATCCCGTACAGACAGCTTGAAGATCAAAAGCAGGACAACCAGATATGTTTAATTTCTCTTGCAGTAATGACGCTGTACTAGGAAAGATTCGAGTTGGTGTTGTCGTAGCAACGATAATTAGATCGATATCTTGATTACTAATACCGGCGGCTTCAATAGCTTTAATAGAGGCCTCATAAGCTAAATCTGTTGTTGTTTCATCGTCTGCAGCAATATGACGTTGTTTTATTCCCGTCCGATCAGTAATCCATTCGTCGCTTGTTTCAACCATTGACTCTAAGTCATGATTACTCAGGATTTTTTCAGGCAAATAGCTGCCCGTCCCTACTATCCTCGATGTGATCACAGTACTTGGCCTTCCATTAACACCTCAAGGTGTTTGCTGATATTGTTTGGAACGTCCTGTGCGGCTTCCACTACTGCAATGTTAATAGCATTTGTAAACGCAAACTCATCGGCACCACCGTGACTTTTGATAACAATACCTTGCAGACCAATTAAGTTAGCCCCATTGTATGCACGTGGATCGAGTTCATTACGAAAATGTTTAAGGACTGGAGATGCGATCAATCCAGCAAGTTTTGTCATCCAGTTACGAGAGAATGATTGGCGCAGGTAGTGACGTATCATATGCACCACACCTTCACTTGTTTTGAGAGCAACATTACCAACAAATCCATCGCAAACAAGGACGTCAACTTCACCGTGATAGAGGCCATCGCCTTCAACGTAGCCAATATAGTTCAAATCAGTCTGCTCAAGTAATCTAGATGCTTCTTTAACGCGTTCATTACCTTTGATTTCTTCTGAGCCGATGTTTAATAAACCAACCTTTGGGCTGACTTTGCCATCAACAAGTTCAGCTAATACAGAGCCCATTAATGCAAACTGGACTAAGTGGGCAGCACTTGAGTCGACATTAGCACCTAAATCAAGAACGTATGTATGCCCTTTCATTGTCGGAAGTGCTGAAACGATCGCTGGTCGCTCAATGCCGGGTAATGTTTTGAGAACAAAACGTGCTGTAGCCATTAAAGCACCAGTATTACCGGCACTAACGCAGGCTTGAGCCTTACCTTCTTTGACGAGATTAATTGCCACTCGCATAGAGGAATCTTTTTTGCCACGCAATGCTTGCGAAGGTAAGTCATCCATCTCCACTTTTTGAGAAGCATGATGTACGACTAATCGAGGATCGTTTTCAACATTAAGTTGTTGTAAGTGCGTATTAATCACTTTCTCATCACCGACGAGTATAAACGTCGCGTCAGGATGTTTTTTGAGTGCTGATATGGCAGCGGGGATCACGACTTTTGGTCCATGATCCCCGCCCATTGCGTCAATTGATATTGTTAAGCTCAATTGATGCTAGCCTTATTCGCTCTTGTCAGCGATAACTTTACGTCCACGGTAATATCCGTCTGCAGATACATTGTGACGAAGGTGTAATTCGCCTGAAGTTGAATCTACAGATAAGGTTGCACCTGTTAACGCATCGTGTGAACGACGCATACCACGACGAGATGCACTCTTTTTATTCTTTTGAACAGCCATGACTAAAACTCCTGAGCTTTTAAAAACTAAATTTATTTTTTCGATTTCAATGCAGATAACACTGCGAATGGTGACTCAGGTTTTTCTGAGACCACCTCTTTTTCTTCTTCGTCAGAGCCTGAGAACCAAGCTTCTTCTGGCAAACAATCAAAATTATGCTTGGGTACCAAAGGCAGTGCCAATATCAATTCATCTTCAACAACATCTGCCGGGTTTACCAGCTCTTTGTCATCGATAATCCAAGGTTCGTATTGCTCCGCTAGTCTTTCAGCAAACTTCTCATGTTTGATAAGACCTAGCTGTGTTTCAATTTCGATTGGATACTCAACTTTTTCCATACAACGCTCACACGTCAGTGCAAGTGTCGTTTTGAATCGCCCCTGCATATAAGGCGTTCTTGTCTGGTCTATATCAAATCTCATTTCTACTTCAACATTGCCATCACTAGAATGAAGGGATTGCGATAAACGAGATAAAGCTTTTAAGGCAATATCCCCATCTAACTCCCTACCATTGTGGGCAAAGCGAAACGGATCAATCTCTTTTGGTAATTGCTGACGCATAATCGACGGAATTATATAAGAACTAGCCGTAAACAGCAAAGAACTTAGATATTACACTAAGCATTGTTGTGCAACTCAATGACACCATTTGTCTTATCATTAGCTTCTTTAGTGTTATCATTCCGCATTGAATCTATATAATACAGATAGTTAGCATCGATATCTCCAGTGATATATTCACCATCAAAACACGATGTATCAAAGGTTTCAACATCACTTTTTTTGTTAATGGCTGAAACGAGGTCATCTAAGTCTTGATAAATTAACCAATCAACCCCTAATTCTGCGGCAATTTCCTCGACATTTCGGTCATGGGCAACAAACTCATTAGCAGAAGGCATATCGATACCGTAGACATTTGGGAATCTCACTGGTGGAGCGGCTGAAGCAAGGTAAACCTTTTTAGCACCAGCATCACGCGCCATCTGAACTATTTGCTGTGATGTAGTGCCTCTCACTATCGAGTCATCGACTAATAAGACGTTCTTGCCTCTAAACTCGAGATCGATTGCATTCAGTTTTTGTCTAACCGACTTTTTACGCATAGTTTGACCTGGCATAATAAAGGTCCGACCAATGTAGCGATTTTTAATAAAGCCCTCGCGATAAACAACATTCAAATCATACGACAGCTGTAGGGCCGCACTTCTACTAGTATCTGGAATAGGAATAACAACATCAATATCGTGGTCAGAAAATTCACGCATGATTTTCTTGGCGAGTTTAGTCCCCATTCTCATACGACTTTTATGTACTGAGATCCCATCCATCATTGAATCTGGGCGTGCAAAGTATACATACTCAAAGATACACGGTGATTTAATCGGGTTTTCTGCACATTGTTGTGAATAAAACTGGCCATTTTTGTCGATAAATACACATTCGCCTGGTTCAATATCTCGTACAAATTCAAAATCAAGAATATCAACAGCAACACTCTCAGATGCGATTAAGTACTCTGTTCCTTGAACAGTTTCACGCTTACCAATCACCGCAGGTCGAATACCATGTGGGTCACGAAAAGCCAGCACTCCTACACCAGATATCATTGAAACAGCTGCATAAGCACCTTTGCAACGACGATGTACTTCTGTTACTGCTTTGAAAATATCACTTGGCTCAGGGGTCAAGTTTGTGCTGTTTTGCAACTCATGGGCTAAGACATTTAACAAAACTTCAGAATCAGATCCTGTGTTTAAATGACGACGATCTGTTTGAAATAATTCATCTTTCAAGACTTTAGTATTTGTAAGATTGCCGTTATGAGCAAGCGAAATACCAAACGGTGAGTTCACATAAAACGGTTGCGACTCAGCAGAAGTCGAGCAACCTGCCGTAGGGTAACGGACATGGCCAATTCCCATATGACCTTTCAATCGAATCATGTGACGCGTATGAAACACATCCTTTACTAATCCATTATCTTTTCTAAGATAAAATTTTCCATCTGTATCGCAGGTCATTATTCCTGCAGCATCCTGTCCTCGATGTTGTAAAACAGTCAATCCGTCATAAATGGCTTGGTTAACCTCGGAATGTCCCACAATACCAATAATTCCGCACATAGTTTGCCCTGTCTGGAAGTTAGTTGTAATTGATGTATTGAGCAATGTCTGCTGGAAGCAGGTCACGTACCCAAATAGCTAGATTGATAAATTGTTCAATTAGTAAGGAGTTTTGCCACCATGAATCAGCAGGCATAGGTGTTGCTCCTGCTGCAAGAACGAGAATAGTGACTAGTGCCACTCCTCGAATTAAGCCAAAAACAATACCCAATGCACGATCGGTTCCTGTTAAACCTGTTTTTTCTACAACTTGGCATATCAAATGATTAACCATAGCGCCTAGGATAAGCGTCACGGCGAATAATACAAAAAATGCTAAAAACAATCGTATAGATGGCGTCGCTATATAATCTGCCAATAGTGTTGAAAGATTTGAATAAAACAACAGCGCTACCCAGAACGCTAATATCCAACTGGCGAGAGAAAGAACCTCTCGCATGAATCCACGAACGATACTAATCACAGCTGACAATAAAACAATACCAATAATGAGATAGTCAACCCAGACCATGTACTCTCCGCAGTTAGCCGCGATTTAAAGCGGGAATTTTAACAGAATGATGCCTTACAACCTAGAATTTTTACATATTTATGACAACGCTGTTGCAGTAAGCAGCAGTTAGGGATCGTAATGTAAAATTTGAGGTGACAAGTTTAGTTCTTTCTTCAAAGAGACAGCTTGTTTTTCAAGTTCTGACCGATTACTAGTTGGCTCTAGACGAACACGGTAAATCGTTGTCTTGTTCGAACTATGTGTTTCTATCAGTGTACTATAGCCACGTTTTTTCAATTCTCGGCTTAGTTTATCTGCATTCTCTTGCACACTAAAACTTGCTAGCTGTAGCACATACATTTCTTTAGTGGAGGTCGCTGGAATTTTTGGAGCTGGAGCTGGAGCTGGAGCTGGAGCTGGAGCTGGAGCTGGAGCTGGAGCAGTCTCTTTTACAGTTGCCTTTGCTGCAACTACGGGTACTGATTTGTCAGCGTTAGTACTAATGTTCTCCGATTCTGATTCTTCATCATTCAATGAGGTTAACGTATCTATAGATTCAATATCAGGCTCTTCTGTAATCGGTTCAACAACAGAATCGAAAGGTATGATTTCAGGCTCAGCTTGTGACACAAAGTTCTTTTCAACTGACTCTAAAATAAAATAGGCAATGACACCAACAACACACACTAGAAGTGCTGCACCAATTAAACGCTGTTTTTGTTGTAATGTCATTACCCTCTAATTCCTACCTTGTTTAGTGACGCTTTTCTCTATCAGCCTCATGAATCGGCGTTTTGTCTTTAGATAATAGTGCATCAGAAGAAGTTTCATTTCCTGCTTTTGACGGCATTTTTTGCAAAGCTACTTCCAGCACTTCATTTATCCATTTTACCGGGATAATGTCTATACCTTGCTTGACATTTTCAGGTATTTCTTTCAAATCTTTTACATTGTCATGAGGAATAAGAACGGTGTCTATTCCCCCACGATGTGCTGCTAATAGTTTCTCTTTCAAGCCACCTATTGCCAACACTTCGCCACGTAATGTAATTTCACCTGTCATGGCTACATTAGCTTTCACTGGAATACCTGTAATCGCAGATACTAATGCCGTACACATACCTACACCAGCGCTTGGTCCGTCTTTTGGCGTTGCACCTTCTGGAACATGAATATGTAAATCATGCGTTTGTAGGAAATCCTCGCTGATACCCCAGTCTGTAGAGCGAGCTCTAACAACAGTCGTCGCAGCCTGTATTGACTCTTGCATCACATCCCCCAACTTACCGGTGTAAGCTGATTTACCCTTGCCCGGCATAATTGCAGATTCGATAGTAAGTAGTTCGCCCCCTACTTCTGTCCATGCAAGACCAGTAACTTGCCCTACTCTGTCACTTTCTTCAGCAATGCCGTATTGATAAATATATACACCTAGATAGTCTTCGATATTATCTTTAGTAACTTCTAATTTAGCATCAGGTTTTTCAACCAGAATCTGTTTTACAAGCTTACGACAAATTTTAGATATTTCACGTTCCAAACTTCTAACACCAGCTTCTCTCGTGTATCTTCTAATAATTTCTTGAACCGCATCTTCGTGTATCAACACTTCTTTTGCTTTCAAGCCATTATTTTTTAATGCTTTTGGCAGTAAGTATTTCATCGCAATGTTTAGCTTTTCATCTTCTGTGTAGCCGGCAAGACGAATTATCTCCATACGATCTCTTAGCGCTTCAGGAATGTTTAGCGTATTTGCAGTACAGACAAACATCACATCTGACAAATCATATTCAACTTCTAAGTAATGATCAGAAAAAGTAGAGTTTTGTTCTGGATCTAAGACCTCTAATAATGCTGAAGCAGGATCACCTCTAAAGTCCTGAGCCATTTTATCGATTTCGTCGAGTAAAAATAGTGGGTTTTTAACTTCCGTCTTACAAATATTCTGAATCACTTTACCAGGCATAGAGCCGATGTAGGTTCGTCGATGTCCACGAATTTCAGCTTCATCCCGCACCCCACCAAGGGCCATTCGCGTATATTTACGGTTTGTTGAACGCGCGATAGATTTGGCAATAGACGTTTTACCAACACCAGGCGGTCCAACTAAACATAGGATCGGCCCTTTTAACTTTTTGACGCGTTGTTGTACTGCTAAGTACTCAACAATACGTTCTTTTACTTTTTCGAGACCATAATGGTCTTCATCTAAAATAGTTTCTGCTTTTTGCAGGTCGAGTGAAACACGTGAACGTTTTTTCCAAGGTACTTCAAGTAACGATTCTATGTAATTTCTAACAACCGTAGCCTCGGCAGACATGGGTGACATCATTCGAAGCTTTTTAAGTTCAGATTCTGCTTTATCTCGAGCTTCAGCAGGCATTCCTGATGACTCAATATTCGCAGCAAGCTCATCAGTTTCGTTGCCAACATCATCAATTTCACCAAGTTCTTTTTGAACAGCCTTTAATTGCTCATTTAGGTAGTACTCGCGCTGACTCTTTTCCATTTGTTTTTTGACGCGATTTCGGATGCGCTTTTCAATCTGCTGAATGTCTATTTCGCCCTCTAGGAATGCCATCAGCTTTTCAACACGTGATTGAACGTCACGCATTTCAAGAAGCATTTGTTTCTCTTCGAGCTTTAAAGTCATATGCGCTGAGACGGTATCAGCCATTCTTGATACATCTTCGATACCTGAAAGTGATGCGATTACTTCAGGCGGAATTTTTTTGTTTAGTTTAACGTACTGCTCAAATTGCCCTAGTAGTGTTCTCATCAATACGTCGGATTCACGTTCGTCAGTAACATCATCAATGAAAGGTGCTACTTCAGCTTCAAGATGTGCTTGATTTTCCGTGAACAATGCAACATTAGCCCGCTGAACACCTTCAACCAACACTTTTACTGTGCCGTCAGGTAGTTTTAATAACTGCAAGACGTTTGCAAGAGTACCGGTTTCGTATAAACCCTCTTTCTCGGGAGAGTCTTCTGATGAATCTTTCTGTGCTAATAATAAGATTTGTTTATTTTCATCATTTGCAACTTCAAGCGCTTTGATAGATTTATCTCGGCCGACAAAAAGTGGTATCACCATGAAGGGATAGACAACAACATCACGAAGCGGAAGTACAGGAACTACTTCTAGTGAGTTGTCATTTGGTGTCGTTTCTAGATCATTTTCCATTAAGATAAACCTCATGCTTGTGTCGATTTAGACACACGTTATTTAGACATGTTTTTTATATGGGGACAGCCAAAAAAAAATCAAGCACGCAATCGCTGCATGCTTGATTTTTTTTAATCCTGACTGACAAACAGGTAGATTAATTATCGCCTGAGGCTTTATCAGGCGTTTGCTCTTGATAGATTAGTATTGGTGGGTTTTCACCGCCGATAACGCTTTCATCTACAACGACTTTTGCAACATTATCTACCGATGGTAAATCAAACATCGTATCCAGCAAGACATTCTCGATGATAGATCGTAAACCACGAGCCCCTGTTTTACGCTCCATTGCTTTACGAGCAATAGCACGAAGAGCATCTTCTCGGAACTCTAACTCTGCACCTTCCATGTCAAATAATTGTTGATATTGCTTTGTTAGTGCATTTTTAGGTTGGGTTAAAATCTGTACTAATGCAGCTTCATCTAACTCTTCTAATGTAGCAACCACAGGTAGGCGCCCAACAAACTCAGGAATTAGGCCGTATTGAATCAAGTCTTCAGGTTCAACAGATTTCAATGACTCACCAAAGGGTTTTGAATCATCGATGCTAGACACTTCTGCTGAAAAGCCAATGCCACCTTTACGACTACGATTTTGAATAACTTTATCGAGCCCAGCAAAAGCACCACCACAGATAAATAAGATCTTGCTGGTATCAACTTGCAAGAATTCTTGTTGTGGATGCTTACGACCTCCTTGAGGAGGAACAGAGGCAATTGTGCCTTCTATTAACTTTAACAATGCTTGTTGAACGCCTTCGCCACTAACATCTCTGGTAATAGATGGGTTATCTGACTTACGTGAAATCTTATCTATTTCATCAATATAAACGATGCCAGTTTCTGCTTTTTCAACATCATAGTCACACTTTTGAAGTAACTTTTGGATGATATTTTCGACATCTTCACCGACATAACCGGCTTCAGTTAATGTAGTAGCATCAGCCATTGTGAAGGGAACATTCAATTGACGAGCTAATGTTTCGGCAAGTAGTGTTTTACCACTGCCTGTCGGTCCAATAAGAAGAATGTTACTCTTAGATAACTCAACATCATTATCTTTATGACCACTGCGTAAACGCTTGTAATGATTATAAACAGCGACAGATAAATAGCGTTTTGCACGCTCTTGACCGATAACATAGTTATCTAAGGCATCGTTAATTTCGCGGGGAGTAGGTAAATTACTTTCTGCTTCGTCAGCAGATAACTCTTGCATTTCTTCGCGAATAATATCGTTGCATAAATCCACACACTCATCACACACAAATACTGATGGACCTGCGATTAGTTTTTTTACTTCGTGCTGGCTTTTTCCACAGAAAGAGCAATACAGCAGTTTGTCATCGTTATTTTTATCATCGCTCATAAATTACAACCTTGCTTCACATCAATGTATTAATTTTATCGACTCGATAGTCTTATTCTGTAGGACGAGATTCTAAGACTGAATCAATCAGACCATAATCAACAGCTTGCTCGCCGTTCATAAAGTTATCACGATCTGTATCACGTCTAATTGATTCAATATCTTGACCAGTATGTTTCGCTAGAATTCCATTCAGTCGGTCACGAATACTCAAAATTTCTTTAGCGTGGATATCAAAATCAGAAGCTTGACCTTGGAAACCACCTAGTGGTTGATGAACCATAATGCGAGAGTTTGGTAAGCAATGACGTTTACCTTCTGCACCACCTGCAAGTAAAACAGCGCCCATGCTTGCTGCTTGGCCAATACAAAGTGTACTTACATTTGGTTTAATAAATTGCATTGTGTCGTAGATTGCCATTCCAGCTGTTACGGCACCACCAGGTGAGTTGATGTAAAGGTGAATGTCTTTATCAGGATTTTCTGATTCTAAAAATAACAACTGTGCTACGACTAAATTTGCCATTTGGTCCTCAACAGGACCTACTAGAAAAATAACACGTTCTTTAAGTAAGCGAGAGTAAATATCATATGAACGTTCGCCACGAGATGTTTGTTCAACAACCATCGGTACCAAGGCATTCTGAATAGAATTGCTAGCATCAGTTGAGAATGTATTTGTCATAAGTGTCCTAAAGTCAAAATCCCAATAAAAAAACAGCCCATGCCCATTTTAAATGAGCACAGGCTGTATTCTACGTCAGATTACTAGATTAATTCGATACTGATTTAACCGCGTCTGAAAACGTAGATGTGCTTTCTTCTACTTTAACATGGTCGAAGATCCATTCAACAACCATATCTTCCACAACCGTCATCTGAATTTCAGAAAGTTTATCTTGGTTGTTTTTATAGTAGGTTATCACTTCTTCTGGATCTTCGTAACTTGCTGCGATTGAATCGATAGCGGCTTTAACACGGTCTTCATCAGGTTTGATGTCATTATCAGATATAATTTTGCCAATAATAAGACTTAGTTTAACGCGTTTTTTAGCGTTATCTTTGAAGTTGTCAATGTTGAACGGAATTCCGTCAACGTTAACACCTTGATTACGAAGATTATTTTTAGCTTGCTCTAATAGATACTCAGCTTCACGTTCGACGGGTGCTTCAGGAAGAGCGATTTCGTTATGTTCTGCGATTGAATCCATAGCTGCACGTTTGTTTAACGTGTTAAGTGCTGATTCAAGTTCACGTTCCATGTTGGCACGAACTTCTTTTTTCAATGCAGCCAAACCTTCCGGCACACCACATAATTCAGCAAACTCTTTATCCAGCTTAGGTAACTTTTTCTTAGCCACTTCTTTAACTGTTACTGCAAAGGTAGCTTCTTTACCTGCTAGGTTTTCAGCGTGGTAATCCTCTGGGAAGGTTGTTTTAATTTCGACGTCTTGCTCAGCTTTTTTGCCAATCAATTGTTCCTCGAAACCAGGAATCATGTTTCCGCTACCGATGATTACTTGAAAATTCTCAGCTTTACCGCCGGGGAACTCTTCACCATCGATAGAGCCAACAAAATCAATTTTTACGCCATCTTCTTCTTTGGCACCGCGTTTAAGTGGCTCCCAAGTCGCACGTTGTTCACGGAGTGTTTCAAGCATACCGTCAACGTCTTCATCTGTTACTTCAGCAACTGTTTTGGTAAGTTTGATATCGCTAACATTGATATCTTTTACTTCAGGAAAAACTTCATAGTTCAATGTGTAAACTAGATTACTGTCTTTCTCATCCATGCTGTCGATGTGTGGAGGTGATGCAGGGTTAACACCCTCTTGCGTGAATGCTTCACGCATGCTTTCTTGAACCAGTGAATCAACAACTTCTCTGCGTGCCGCTGGACCATGAGACTGTTCAACCATCTTCATTGGTACTTTGCCGGGACGGAAACCTGCCATTTTGACGCTTGGTCTGATTGACTTAAGGCGCTCTTGTACTGCTTGTTCGATGTTGGCATCTTCAACAGTGATGGTCATGCGGCGACCAAGTTCACTTACGTTTTCTACAGTAACTTGCATTCTTTAAACCTCAAACGTGGGGATTTAGGCTGTACAGTTGAACCACCTTAAGCCTGTGGTAAAAATATGGTACGAGAGGAGAGACTCGAACTCTCACAGGTTACCCCACTGGAACCTAAATCCAGCGCGTCTACCAATTCG
>LAZR01002241.1_pt1 | contig 11390 bp, 22 predicted proteins | sample 329461 | NCBI WGS metagenome assembly LAZR01 (sample SAMN03002196, study PRJNA259156) | marine sediment metagenome | biome: sea floor; feature: Hydrothermal impacted sediments; material: marine sediment; isolation source: Loki non-amplified sample from Loki's castle hydrothermal vent sediment ...
GTCGGTGAGCCGGTGAGGGGAGGTTAAATAACCTTCCCTCCCCACGTCTATAAATTCCAGAGATAAGACCGTGGCAGGTTTATTGTTAATGATTCTCGCGCAGATACCATTCCGAGACGAGTGATGCAAGGAGTGAACATGGATAGGGAGAAACTGGAAAAGGCCGTATTAGATTTCAGCAGACGAGGATACAAGGATGGACAGTGCTCTCATATAAGTGAATCCCATTATATGGCCATACAATGTGATGCCTGTACTACGGATTTCCTTGGGCGCATCCTCGCCGATGAGACGCGGGAGTTGCGGAAGGCATTACTCCCATTTGCAAATTTGACGTTTTACACTTTTACTGCGCGCTCTGGTGAGAACTCGGCGTTCCCGAATGGAGCCTGAAGAACCCTAATTCAGCCAGAGTGGATTAGGGAAGCCCACGCCGCGCTGAAGGAGGAGGACTCCCGCCTAACCGCCACCGGCTATGCTGCGCTCAAGGAGGATGAAGGATGAGAGAATTTACAGATGATTTGATGTATAAAAAAGCGTTGGACCTGGCTCTTGATGGGAAACTTGGAGAAGATATTTTTGCATTGGCTCAAACTGGATTACTTAGTGATGTAGAGATTTACGATTCTGTAAGTAAGTCTTTACAAACTTACATCTATGAACAGACACGACTCGACTCAATCTAGCTCAAGGAGGTGGAGAGGTGATTGATAACACACCGAGGATATTACTTCATTATTCGGACATTGAGAAGGTGCGCGATACGTTAGCTGCTGCTCTCGCATTCCATGCGCATCGGGATGAGATGAATGCACAGGTACACCTGGCTGCCAAATGCAGGTTCTCCCCGTTGACTTCCGAACTCACTGCCGCCTTGGAGCGTATGAATAAATGGTTGAAGCCTGAAGAGGAGGCCGAGGATGAGTGAGCTTAGTGCGAAGGAGAAGTTCAACTTGGAACGATGGTCGATGCGTCAAGTAGATTCTGATAGCGACGAGCCTTTATATGACGGGATAGAGACAGATGAAAATGGCGATTGGGTTAGATGGGAGGAGGTCCAAGAAACCGAGCAAGCGGTTGAGGCCAAATGGAAAGAGGCCATTGGAGCTACAGATCTACAAGGCTCCTCACCTGACAACTTTATTCAATGGTTACGTAAAGATGTTACAGAACAGGCCAAGGCGTTGGAGCGGGAGCGGATTGAGCAAGTTATTAGGAATTGTTGTGTGGCGATTACGGCAGAGACTTTGGTCAGGGCAATCCGCCGAGGGGGTCGAGCATGAGTGAGATTAATGCAACAGAGACAGGCAATAAGATACAAAAGGAGTATGAAGATGTCTGGGAGACTCCCCTTACAGGACTTGCTTGTACTATTGAAACGGCCATCAAAGCGGCCAAGGTGGAGGAGCGGGAGCGCATCATCCAGATTATTCATAGTAAATATCTTGTTGGCGATACCGCAATGTTCTTAGAGAATGCAATCCGCCGAGGGGGTGGGGAATGACTGAGAAGCAACGGGATCAGCTCATGGGATTGGTTAGTAAGTGCCACCCAGGATACGGGACACACCAAGAAGAGAGGAAACTTTTAAGATTTGTCGAACGCCTCGAACTGGAAGCGAGGTTGGATGAGATTCAAAAGTGTCGGGATATATGGGAAACTCACGGCCTGCATGAAATCGTCCATGATGTACCTGGTATCAGGGGAGCAATGAATGGATACGAATATTCTCTAACGCAACGCCTGGGCGGACTCCAAGCTCAGCTAAAGGGGGAGCATGAAACGACCAAAGGCTAAGTTTAGGATAAAACAGGTGGTTTGGGCTAGACACCGAGGGAACCCTCTTTCTGCCCCTTTTCTTGTGAAGCTCGACAAAATTGGGTTCTTTAATAAACGTTGGAATTATACGGCGCAGCTTAGGTGGTTCTTCACCTCTGAACTCCGCCCTCTCAACAAAAAGGAGCGTGAGGGATGAACGAAACCTATTATGCCATGCACCAGGAAATATTGGCCTTGTTACATGACCTCGTATTTGGAGGTTATGGGTTGATGGGCGATGCACAAGAACGGCTCCTTGCCGCATGGTATGAGCCATACAAGCGACAAATCGAAGAGGCTGTTGAGGTAGGTATTCATTTACCCCCAGTTTTAACTACATCCCCGCGTGAGGTGTCAAAATGACCAACATCAAGACACCACAGTGGGCGGTTGATTTGGCGAGAGGTTTAAATCATGACTCGGGCCTATTCTTGACGGAACCAGAAGTAGAGGAAGTGGCAAGAAAGTTTGCCGAAGTGGACGCCTCCACCGACCCCATTCGAGAGAAGGTGGGGGAGTTGGTTGAGGACATTCTACGTGCACCAATTCCGTCTTATTGGGGGATACAGGACAAGGCCCGCGAACTCAGGAAGCTACTGGAGGAGAAATGAACTTACGCATAGTGCTAAAGGAGGCCAAGGATGTTTGACTTTGATTGTGCTGTTCAAGAAAGGGCTGAGGAGTTTGCATTGTTGGAATATGGATGTGAACTACAGTTTTTGTTAGAGGGAATACAGGTAGAACTATCTGCTAAAGCTGCCCAACATATCTGTGAAAATTCCGTGGGGGACTACGGAGTTCAACTATCGCCATGTTGACAGAAAGCTAGCGAACTCAAGAAGGAACTAGAGGGGTGATGACTATTCATAAGGCCAAAGGAACACTGGAAGAGAGCAAGCAGAGATTGATTGAAATAATAAACAAACCGATGCACCGGCAAGAAATCATTAAACTTGTTATGGGGCTTCTTGACAAGAACGCAGCCCTCCGTGAGGCATTGGAGAGTGCCTATGTCGCCATTGAGGATGCCATTTGTTGTGACGATGGGTTGGATGGTTACGAAGGACAAGGAGTGTTGAAAATGATAGCAGAGGTACACCCAGGCGCGAAAGAACTGGCTGACAAGGAGCGCACCGACGCGCTGGAGGGGAAATGACATTAACAGAACGTCGAGCTAAGTTTGTTTATGATGCTGCACGACTAGCTGCTGAAGCTACTCAGGCACCTATTGTTCCTGTACCATGGAATGAACGTGAGAATACCTTCCGAGAGCAATTTCTTGCCATGATTGAACGTCAATGTGGACCACAACGGTCTTTATCGCCGGAAGAATTACATGGTAGTTGGATGCAAGCATATTTGGCTATGGGCTGGGTCTACGCAAATACCTACGACCGTGGTGCCAAGACTCATCCAGACCTTGTACCATATGCCGATCTAGGGCAATTGAAGAAAGATAAAGATGCTGTCTTTATTGCATTCTGCGAAATTGCTCGACAGTGGGTATACGACCCAATTTAGAAGGAACTGGAGGGGAAATGAACTTACGACCAACAAGGTTTCATAAGGACCGGATAAAGGAGATGACTGTCAATAATCCCCGCACCCGGCTGGCCGCCGAGCTAAAACCCGAGCTGGTCTTCAGCACCCGGAGGGGTACCGACCCCGCCCTGTTCTTCAAAGCCGACCAGACCATTACGGTTCGGCTACATATCTTCCTACCCCAGGGTCCACGCTTTCGACTTCGGTGGAAGAGTCCTATGTCTTATTCCGGGACGTTAAGGGCGGTTCGTCTGGGTGGGAAACAGATGCCCATCGAGGCATATAATGTTAAACGGGAAAAAAACCACATTGAAATCTGGCCCAGGGATTAAGATGCCGTCCTTCAAAACTATGATGGCAAGTATCAGCAGGACGTCCCTTAAAAATCTAAGGGCTGCCCTTATAGACGGCATAGGACTTGAAAAAATCTTTCGGGAAATTAAGACTAAGAAACAAAAAAAAACTAAAGAGAAGGAGAAATATTCATGTGTCCAGAAGAAGATAAGAATATCACTAATGGAGGAGACCCGGTGGTTCAACTTTCGGGAGAGGCCCACGTGGCTCCATTGCCGCCCCTTCCCCGCTATCGGGTAATTTCTTATACCATCTGGGGTCAATGGTATGAGTCCGACAGCAACCAGTTTGCCGAAAAGCTCTCCGAGATACCACCGCCCTACGAGCTGATGTCGGTTACCCATTATCCCAAGCCCATAACGGGTATGGAAAAAAACTCCGGGGTCCTAACAGAAATCGTAACCGTGGCCGTGTTTGAGTTTCGACCTCCCGCCCCGGCCCTACAGATAAGACAGATTCCCCTGGAGGTGGTCAAACCATAAAGATTGAGTCGGAGATAACATGTTAAACACCGGACGTTATTATATGTAAGATTTCTGATTGACCATATTAAGGTAGAGGAGGAGACATGCTAAAACAACTGTTGGTAATTTTCTGTCTAACAATAACGGTTTCCGGAAGTGCGGCCCCGAATCCCTGCGGTCTAAGGACGGTGGCTGTAATCGGACATAATAAACTGGCCAATGCCACCCGGCAACTGCTGAAGGAAGACATGACCCACCTGAGGCTGGTGGATTCCAAGAAGGACGCCGACGGCTTCTTCGTGGCCACCCAAAAACTCAGGCACTGGGGCAGGATGTGGTCCGGCCATCTGATTCTCTTTGACCGCGAGACCAACGTTCTCTGGCAGGCCAGTCAGTTCATTGGGACCGGAATATACGGGAAGGCCTTTCTAAAGGGCGCCCGGAGTCTCTTAAGAAAATTTAACAAAGCAACGAAATGTTCAAAGGAAGACGCCCGGTGACGACGACCCACGTTCAAACCATTGGTGAGAACTTCGCGGTTCAGCTGGAACCTCTCCAGAGTCTATTGACCTACATTGAGGAACGTTCATGGCTCGACCTTCGGACGGAACCGGCGGTTTCCCCGGCGTTCAAGGACTTTCACTTTTGTAACGTCTGGCGGGAGTTGGACTTTACCACCCGCTACGAATATATCCGAACCCAGGGAATGAGCCTACGGGACCGGTTAAAGTTCATCCTCCTCCTTCGGCATACCTTTTCAATTCCCACCGCCGAGATGCTGTATCAAGGGGCCACCCGGTCCGAGCTGGCGAAGTTCCATCAAGTTCACCCGATTCAGTCCCCGGCCGTCATGCTATATCCCGGAAAGGGGCATACCGCCGTCTCCTGGGCCATTCGGCATCGAAGACACGTCAACAGTCGGGTAGATAAGTTTACTAATAAGTTGCTGGAGGGAAAACCCAAGCCTACCGACGTGCTCAATCGAATTCAAAAACACTTTACTGGAATAGGAACCTTTCGGGCGTATGAGGTGTTTACTTCCCTTACCTACCACAAGGACTTTCCATTCAACGAGAATGACATTACCGTAATTGGCCCGGGGGCCGTGGGGCCGCTTCGGTCCCTCTCCTTAGGCAGGTTGTCTAACGGAGAGCTAGGTCCCTTCCTTCGTCACCTTAGGCCATTCGTCCTGGAGAGGTTAATCGAGCGTGCACACGTTCATTGGATTCCACCCCACTGGCAACTTAGGTCAAGCGACGTTCGCCGGTTTACCGTGCGCACCATGGAAGACTGTCTCTGCGAATGGCGAAAATTTCAAAACGTGACGGGCTCACTCCGGGCCAGGACTCGCCGTCGGATAACCTCCGCTGAAAAGCTACAACGGGCGGGAACCGCCCTTCGACAGGCACGGGTCTGTCAGGACTATCTCAAGCCGGCCCGGGCCATCCTTCGACAGATTAAAGACGGGAGGTAGGTATGATATTGATGATTACGAACTTTAATGAAATTTCAAAAGGCTTGACTCAGGCCCTCAACAAGCGAAATGTCCTCAATCAGATGTTGACGGACCGGGAGATGAAAATTCCCTTAGCATTTTCAGATTTAGTCCATCGTCAAAATACCCTGTTGGAACTGGCGACAGAATTACTTGAAATTATGAGGGCTTGCGAGAGGGCCATCGACGAGCTGGGGGTCATCGCCGAACAAGACGACAAGGAATTAATAATGTCCGTAAAGCTTCGGAAGAAACCATTGGAAGAAAATTAATAGGATTTGCGGAATGCCGGTACGGGGCTACCATCGGCATCCATCACCTAACGGGAAGGAAGACAAAACTATGCGACAAAAGAACAAGCAAACAGGAGACGGAAGATCGAAGGCTGATTCGCAAAGCCTTATACCGGGAGATAACGGTAATATCAAAGGAGGACTGACGGACCTCAAATGTCATCACCTCTTTCATCAGTTGATGGATGAGAACGTCCAGGGGGCCGGGTGTCCGGCCCGGGTTCGACAACGGGAGGGGGACGCCTATGTGTTCTACTGCGTCAGTTGTTTTGAGCCCCGGGCCGTACTGGTGGATAATTTTTATCGGATGGAGAAAGAACCGGCGGAGGGCGGATGAGCCCGTTCTTCCAAAAGACGTTTAGCTTAGACGTGTCTCGTTGCATCTTTCCTCCATTCAAGCATCAAGTAATCGGTACCAACACGTTGGTAAACTCCCCGGTCTTTGCCCTGTTCGATGATATGGGCGTCGGAAAGACGAAACAAATTATAGATGCCGCCTGTATCCTGTTTGAGGTAGGGCAGATAGATACCGTCATTGTGGTCTGTCCCTCCGTGGTAAAGGAGGTGTGGCTGGACCCGGAGTACGGAGAGATTCAAAAGCATACCTGGGTACCCAGCCGGGTCCTCCACTTTCACTCTCAGGGAACTATGGAAATTTTACGGAAGAATAATAAAGAACTTCTCTGGGTGATAACGAACTATGCCTTTCTTCGTCAGGACCAACATCTAAAACAACTGATACAGGAAATATCCGTGCTCAAAAAGTTTCTGGTTCTAGATGAATCTTCCTTTATAAAGTCACGAACCGCCCAACAAACTAAGGCTTGCCTAAAGCTTCGAAAGACCTGTGCCCGGGTGGTTATCGTAAACGGTATTCCCGTCGCCAGTTCCCCCCTCGATCTTTGGTCGCAATTCAGGATTCTTCATACTGCCATCCTCCCCTTTAGAAATTTCTATCACTTTAGGTCGTGCTTTGCCGTCATGGGTGGTTGGCAGAACCGTCAGATAATAAAATGGCATAATCTCGAATACCTTCAAAAATTAATCAAACCCTGGATGCTTCGCCGTACGAAGGAGGAGTGCCTGGACCTTCCCCCCAAGCTCTATACCACCCTCGAACCCGAGATGACCCCGGTCACTTATCGTCTTTACAAAGAGATGCGAGACGACATGGTGGCCTGGTTGGATACCCTGTCCTCCGTGGCCAACCAGCCCATCGTTAAAATCCTAAGGTTGGCTCAACTAATAGGTGGATTCTTAGGCGGCGTAGAGGAGGTTGAACGGATTGTTACTGTAGAGGTAGGGCGAGAAAAACTGGACGCGTTGAAAACCTGGTTAATGGAGAAGAAACAAACGGACCCCGACCTCCGGGTACTAATCTGGTGCCGGTTTCGCCGGGAACTGATACGATGTGCCCGGGAACTGGAATTCGACCCTAAGTTACAATTCAAGGTATTCACCCTCTGTGGAGGCCAGACCCTTCAGGATAGGAAAGCGGGTATCCGAGAGTTCACCTCCCCGCGCTTGAAGGGACCGGTGGCCATGGTGGGACAACCGCAGGCGGGTGGGTTCGGGCTTAACTTCACCAGCTGTCATACCGTAATCTATATGTCGAATGACTTTAACCTACTCACGCGAAAACAGTCGGAGGACCGGGTTCACCGAAAGGGTCAACAGAAGGCCGTCCTATACGTCGACATTCTAGCCCGCGGACCCAAGGGGCAAAAGACCATCGACCATAAGATACGAAGGGTTCTACAGAAGAAGGAGGAGATTGCCACCTGGACCATAGACCGGTGGCGCAAGCTGCTGGTCGAGGACATCTAAAATAAAGTGGAGGCACACACAATGGGAAAGTATTCTCACCTAAAGGGAAAGTTCGCCGTGTTTGAAAATCCGGACAAGTCCTACCAAGCCCGGGTAAACCAAACAAAATCTCAGATTAAAAAGGACCACCAGACCGTCTCGGCCCTTTGTGAGTATTTTGTGACGTGGAAGTTAACCAAGAAACAACGTCAAGAAGAAATAGAGGAGGCCAACCTCTTCCTTGAGGCCTTAAGTCAACTGCTCAAGGACCACCTGGAGGAGGAGGAGATCGAAAATCTTACCCTGGAGAGCGGGGTTACCTTATTCTTAAAGATAAATCCGCTGGCTCAGGTCTTTGACCCTAAGAAGCTGATGGACTGGATTAAACGAGGTAAGCGTAAAGAACTCTTGAGTGTCAACGCAAATACCCTGACGGCCTATTGTAAGGAAATCTTGGATACCGGAAAAAAGTTACCGCCCGGGGTCAAGATATTCATGCGGTCGTCCATCGGGAGCCGCGGTGTCTCAGGACAGAAAAAGAAAAAACAAACTAAGGAGAAACAAGATGTTTAAGAAGGAACTACAAAAAAGAAAAGATGACGTTGAGCTAATTCTGCCGGACTACATTCCGCCAAAGTCCAAGGGACTGGACGAGGTGGAATCGGAGGATGTTCTCATTCCTCGCATGTCCATCTGTCAAACTATGTCCCCTCAACGGTCGACCGCGGACCCCTCCTACATCGAGGGACTAGAGGAGGGAAACCTCTTTAATACGGTAACCGGGACGAACTACGGCTCGGGACCGGTCCGGGTAATTCCGCTGATGTTCAAAAAGACCCGGATTCTCTTTCGACCCTTAGAGGCGGGAGGCGGAATTCTCTGCCAGTCCTTCAACGGCCGGACCGGGGGCGTCCTCTCTCCCGAATCCTGTAAAGCATGCCCCAAGAGTCAATGGGGCAAGCAGGGGGAAAAGCCTGAGTGCCTGAGGTTGATGAACTACCCGGCGATGGTGGTCAAGGACAACTCGCTCATCATCGTTTCCATGAAGGCCTCCAGCATGAAGACTGCCCGACAGTGGAACTCGCTGCTGAAGCAGAAGGCCGAACCGGCCTTTGCAAAGTACTACGATATTTCTACCCAGTCGGCAACTAACAACTTCGGTACCTTCTTCATCTTTGCCCTCCGACCGATGGGGTACGTGTCGAAGGTAAACTTCGGTTTGGCGGAGAAGAACTACAAACTTATGACCGACTTCGCCGACCTCATGGATACATCGGGACTCAACGTGGAGACCGAAGAAAGTGAGGCGGCCTCTGAGCTGTAATCGACGCCCATGGACACGCTGAAGGGTTTTTCTGAGTTGTTCGTCGGGGGCTCACAGGCCCACGGAGAGTGGGACGTCAACCATGAGGCAAGAACCATTCGGGAGCCCGCGACGACGTCTGATTATGAGGCCCATCTTGAGGGTAAGATGGGTCTCGGTCTTATACCTATACGATTGGACGGCTCCTGTCGATTCGGGGCCATCGACATTGATATAAATACCATTGACCACCAGGGGTTACTTCGAGAGGTTCTACGGCGCCATCTGCCCCTGTCGGTTTGCCGTAGCAAGTCCGGCGGGGCACACCTTTATCTATTTATAAAAGAACCGGGGCTGATGGCCAACCAGGTTCAGGCTCTCCTTAAGAGATGGGCCAGTCTTCTGGGGCACCCGGGGTCGGAGATATTTCCAAAACAAGTTAAGGTCAACAAACGGTCCTTGGGAAATTGGATTAACTTGCCCTACTTCAATGCGAAGAAGAGCATCCGGTATGCCCTGGCTTCCTCGGGTGCCCTGACCATAGAAGAATTTCTAGCCTCGATTCGGTTCTTCGACCCCGACCTTAGCGACATCGACGAGACCCAAAATACCAAGACCTCCGAGATGCCCCCCTGTCTTCAGACCCTGATTCAGATCGGCCTACCGGAGGGACAACGAAATCAAGGTTTGTTTAACTTTGCGGTCTTCTACCGAAAGTCAAATCCCAATGAATGGGAGGAACGGATACTCCAGCACAACTCCTCCTATGTCAAGCCGCCCCTCTCCTACCGGGAGGTCCAGTCCATTATTAAGTCGGTGGGGAGCATCAAGTACCAATATCTCTGTGAGCAGGAACCCATAGCTTCCCGTTGTAACAAAGCCGTTTGCGTTACCCTGAAGTATGGGGTCAGCCACATGCCCTGGCAGGAGGCCGGGAGCTATGATGAATTTCTCTGTGCCAACCTTCGAAAGCTGTTGACCGACCCGCCGAAGTATATTTTAGAAGTTTGCGGGCACGATATTATTTTAGACTCTGAGGAGTTCTTCAAGTTCCCTCGATTTAGAATGAGGGTTGCCGAGATACTGGACTTGATGCTCGCTCCTATGAAACAACCCCGGTGGGAGCATAACATCAAGAAGCTCTTGGCCACCAAGAAGGACGTGGAGGCTCCCGAGGACGTAACCCAGTTAGGTCACGTAATGGTTCGATTCCAAGAGTTCTTAACCCTGCGTGAACGTGCCCAAGGTTTAGAGGACATTATCCGAGGTATCCCGGTGACCCAGGGTGACCGGATACTATTTCGAGGAAGCGACCTCCGCCGATTCTTATTTATTCATAGAATCAACATGACCGACATGGGCAAGGTCTATCTAATGTTAAAGGAGGAGGGCTGTACCCAGGTTCGAATCCGGGTAGCCGGAAAACACCTAAAGCTCTGGGGTTATCCGGTAGCTAGGGTTAACGAACAGACGGAGGATTTTCCTAAACCCGCGGGGGATACCAAGGAGGAACTGTGAAAACCATAAAGATATACGGACCCCCGGGTACCGGAAAGACGGAGGCCCTTCTAGGTCTCTTTAACTCTGAACTTCGCCGTCACTCTACCGACCAAATTGCGTTCTGCACATTCACCCGGGCGGCTCGGGAAGAGGCCCTGAATCGGTCGGGATTCGGGGCGGCCGCTGAGTCGAAGCTGAAGTACCTTCGAACCATCCACTCCCTTTGTTTTAGAGAACTCCGCTTGGGTCGAAACCGAATGGTGACCCCCAAGTTGTTGAAGGCCTTTGGGGCCACATTGGGCATACGGCTATCCGGCAAAACCGACCCGATGACCGAGGATCTGGGTGACTCCTATCAGGCCCCGGCAAAGGGCGATCTGTTCGTTCAGCTTTATCACCTGTCCCGACATCGGGGGATACCGATGATAGAGCTTCTTAGAAATGCCCCGGGCAACGTTACCCTTCGGGAAATCCAACACTTTATCGAGCACTATGAATTTTGGAAAAGACGGGAAGGTCTATATGACTTCACCGATCTGCTGGTGATTTATCTACAACGTGGAAATCCCCTCCCGGTGGCCGTCATCTTTATAGACGAGGCTCAGGACCTATCCCCGCTTCAGTGGGAGGTGGTCAACAAGTTGGGGGCCAACGTTCATACCCGATACCTGGCCGGGGATGACGACCAGGCCATCTTTGTCTGGGCGGGGGCGTCGGCTCAGACCTTCAATGAAATAAAGGCGGCCAATGAGTGGGTCCTACCTAAGTCATATAGGGTTCCTCGTCAGATATTCAAGCTGGCCCAGACCATCATT
>LAZR01002243.1_pt1 | contig 11385 bp, 10 predicted proteins | sample 329461 | NCBI WGS metagenome assembly LAZR01 (sample SAMN03002196, study PRJNA259156) | marine sediment metagenome | biome: sea floor; feature: Hydrothermal impacted sediments; material: marine sediment; isolation source: Loki non-amplified sample from Loki's castle hydrothermal vent sediment ...
GCCCCGGAGATAGCCGGGTCTATCAGCACCAATTTTTATAAGATCTGGAATTTTACTTTTATCTTTCAGTTTTTCAACAGCTACTAATGCCGTATTATAAACTTGACGCATAGTTGTTGCTTTACCAGCTACAGTAATAGGTATATCGAAGTCTTCTTTTGATAATTCCTGCACGAAACCGAAACCCTCTTCGAGAAACGCAACGAACTCATTTCGTTCCTGTTTAGTCATGTTTTTCATGGATCGCTTGCCAGTTACTGCTTCTGCATAGTCACTATATTCGTTGTCACTAAGTCCGGCTTCACGTTTTATCTTATGAGCCATCGCCGTAAGATTTCTTTTAGTTCTTTTTATCTTTTTTAGCTTCTCTGGTTTAGGTGCAGGGAGTTGAATTAAAGATCTATTAAACGCTTCCCACAAAGCAACTTCTTCAAACTTATTACCCTCTGGCAAGCCTAATTCAGTTTTTTCTGTGATACCTTTGGGTGATTTTAGCCACTCATTGAACATCAATGTAAGTTTTTTTGGTCCATATTTTTCTACATTCTGTTTCATTACGTCAACAGTCTTTTCTTCAGCAGCGTGTTCTATTTCATCCGTCGTCTTACCAGTAATATCTTCTACAGTAGGTGGTGTCGTAATAGGGCCAATAGCCTCATCACGATGAAGCGGGATCATATTCTGTTGAGTCTGCTCGAACATCTTGCTAATATTGCCGTTCACCCAATCGAAGAACTCGGCATAATGAGCAATTTGTTGATAGTTTTTAGATATATAAGAAGGTACTGCTTTATGCCCAAGTTCATGTATAATTGCACGTTTAAGATAGTCTTGGTTTAATTTACCAGGAGTTTTATTTTTAATAGGAACAAACGCTCCACGCATAGTATAAAATTGACCTACATCTTTTGTAAATATTGGATGCTCTGGATTAATTGTAATTGCTTTTGTTTGTGGACTGTAAAATGCTATATGACTTTTCTTTGTTGTCCCCCAATTCCATGAGATTCCTTCAATTCCAAGTTCGGCAGCGATCCGATCACCAACTCTATCAAGCGATTCCTGACTATTTATCTCATCAGGAAACATATTCACTACCGTCTCTTCAATCTTAGTCTCTATATCACCTATATATCGTAATGCTTGCTCTTGCTGTTGTGGTGGAGCATCAGATTGTTCTATTTGTTTTGTTATATCATCTAATGCTGTTATCTGTGTCCCGAGTCTGGAGACACCACGCGGCATAGCTACATGTGCTATTCCACCAGCACCAACACCACCAACCAAAGCATCAAACCATCCGTCCATCGCGTGATCGTACATAGCCTTAACAGCGGTTGGTATGTCTTCAGGTTTTCTATAGTTATACCCCCAATATTCTAAAAGATTATGGCCTATAGTTTCAGCTACTTCTTGTGTTCCTTCCCATCCAGCCTGTTTAAGAGCACCCACAATACTACGAGCAGCGGGTTTCATCAGTCTATCGAAGGGTACTTTCTCTGTAGCATAGGTCCACGCTCCAGCCATCAGAGCGAGTTTAGAAGCCTGATTAACTGGAACATCCCTATCCCTGAGTCGCGTATACATGCCGCCTGTTTCAGAACTGGCTAACAACGCAAGCCCTACATGTGGAGATCCAGTAAGATAAGTGGCCCCAACAACTGTGCCTATAGATGTTAAACCGGAAGATACAACACTCACAGTTTTACTAATAGGTCTATCTTTCCATTTGGCCTCAACTATGTCTGGGTTAGGAGCTTCCCAACCTTTGTTTGCTTGCTCGTCCCAATAATCAGAAATCTTTTTACCAGCATCTGCAAGTTTTTGTAGTTTCCTATCATAAAATGAATACGCTTTTTTAGACCCATACTTACGCATAAGCCCTTCCACGAGAGTGCCATAACCCGGTATTAATTTGTTTGCCCTGTCTATCCCGGCCTCTAATGTTACTGCTTCAGCACTCATGCGTATCATGCCACCAACGCCACCGGCAACCATAGATTCAATAGTCCTGACAGGAGCAGCAACAGCTTCTGTAATAGCCTGACCAGCCTTCCCTATTGTAGTAAGGCTCTTAGGTATGGTTGCTACTTCTTGTGTACGTAACCATTCAGTAGGGGCTTCATAAACTTTCTTCGGTTCAGGTAAGTCAGCCTTCCAAGCCTCAAACCCGCTTAGTTCTTCTTTTTCAATGTCTTTTTTCCAGGTTTCAAAACCCATTAATTCCAATACCCCAGTTTCCTACCCTGCTCGTATGCCTTTTTGGTTCTTTGTTTTATCAACTCTTCACGTGTTGGTTGCTTTCTTCTCGGTGGAGCTACACCCATAGATCCAAAACCACCAAAGCCAGCAGTTGATAATGGCTCGCGTCCCATACCATATCTATCTACGGCCTGTGCTCCAGACTCAGCCATTTTTTCTAATGGCGTGAGGATGTTGAATAATTCTGCTCGACGTTCAGCTAATTGTCCTAATCGGGATGCTGAATTGTTATACTCATCTCGTTCTGCTTCTGATGCTTTTCGTTTTCTTCCTGTTGCGGGATCTATATAGAAAAGACCCTTTCCAAAAATGTCTTTTCGATGATCTTCAAAATTACTTCTGAACGCTATTTCTTTTTTCATAAGTGCCGTAGCATTGTTTAACTGCACTCTTGGGCTTGCTTGCTTTTGTTGTGCAAACATTGCCTTGACGTGTGCCCTATCAACACCAGCCATCACCAGCATTGTTGCTTGCATCTGTTCTGGAGCGAGCATACCATCTTCTACTAATGCTTGCATATTCTTAATCTGTTGAGCAGCAGCTTGATGTTTAGCTTGAATTGCAACACGCTGACTTGCAGCTTGCCGTTGTAATTTCATATATTCTGATTTATATTTATCAGGTTCAAGTTGTCCTTGATCAAGAACAGACACCTGTGAATCGAACCATTGCGTCACACTATTAAGTTCCTGGTCCATCTGACCAGCCATCATCTGTCGTGGATCAGCAGATCCTTGCGATTGTTGCTGCTGTGGTTGCCTGAAACGTGGTGCATGTTCGATTACTAAAGATCTATTCTCTGGAGTAGAACTTGCTGGTAATTCATATATCTTTGGCATATTGTTCTCCTATTGAAACTAATCTATGTAATCAATCGCAATCTTGTATCCGTATCCCTGTACAGAGGCCCCTACGCCGAAAACTCTTACGTTTGTATCGTCAAATGCTATAAGAAACGACCCCGAACCAGCGAATACCGCGAGCCAAGATGCCGCAGCTTCGTAATATCCCCCTGAATTATTATATGCCGAGCCATTAACACTTATAATTTTTGTCATCCCAGTAGCAATCCCGTGAGCAATGAGAGTTTCTGAATCCGCATCTAAAGTGCCAGTAAAATATTTCGTATAAACTGTTGTTGGCGTTCCATTAATATCACAAGTTTGAGAATTACCACCACCACCAGCAGCAGCTTTCCACTTGGCATTACCCGTTGCTGTATCTTTTGTAAGGACGTGTTCATTAGTCCCACCCGATACTGCACTAAGGGCATCAATAGCTGCCTGTGCAGTTGTCTGGCCCGTACCACCTTGATTAATAGCAATAGTAGTGCCTTGCCACGTACCACTTGCTATTGTGCCAACGGCTGTGATTGCACTCTGCAAATAATGCTCATTCCCTGCAAAATTTAGTAAATTGTCGTGGTCGATAGTCGCTTCGAGGTCATCAGATGTCTGCTGCAATGTCCGTAGTGCAAAAGTATTTGCTCCAGTCATCTTGACAAAAGCTGCTGCTGCATAAGTAAGCCCTGCAAGGCTCGTCAACCCTGCATCGGCTGGTTCATAGATACCACTATGATTGTGACCAGACGCAGAACCGTCTATATCAGACAATACTTGGGTTCCTGTACGATATTTAACTACACCAGAAGAATCCACCAAGAACTTATCTACATCAGCACCTTCGGCTGCTATCGTAGTGATGTTTATTGCCCCACCAAACGTTACTAATCCACTCGTATTCAGGACTATGCCCTCGTTCCAAGTGACTGCCCCACCTTTAGCGACTCCTGAATCGTACATTATTTTGAATGAATCAGAAACCTTGAAAATAGCATAATTTGACCCTGCATCTGAACTTTTGTTTGCCCCATCCCAATATGAATCAAAACGGATAGATATGTCATCATGTCTCCAATTAAGTATCTGCATCAAAGGATAATTGTCTGAGGTTATGGTAAACTGAACATGAGGCCCCGCAGCATTTGAACTTGTCCCATCTATAGCGAGCTTTGCATATCCCACCCCACCATGAGGGATAGTTGCCGTCCCAACCCCAACTTTCTCAAATGTTGGGCTTGCTGATGTTCTAATATCTTGAATGGTGTCAATAGTGACATCAGTGATTACTATGGAGTCACCCATACCCAACCATTTAGATGCAGACGCAGTATCATCCCAGAATAAAATCCTATCAGCATCAGGATCAGTGAGGTCTTCTATCCCAAGATGAGATAATGATAGAGTTGGCCGGGTATAGTCAAGACCAGTTCCAACTGTCACTGACTCTAACAGTTTGCTGGCATTAGTACCAGCTAAAGCAGACGCAGTAAGATCAGTAAGTGTCAGTCCTGCAAACGTAGGGCTTGCACCAGGTCCGAGTTTCACTGAAGCGAGTTTTTGCAAAGCTCGTCTTGTAGCTTCAGGATCATTCGGTGGAATAGTTGGTATTATTTTACCTGTTTGGGCCATTATGCCCCCCAAGAAAAAGTGCTAAAATCACCAGACTTAGGAACATAGGTTTTCAAATATTCATCCATCGCAGAGGGTGTATACTGTCCCGGAATATTCTGTTCAAAAGCTTCTTGTGAACCATATACATTTCCACCAAAGGGGGCCATCGTTGGCATACCAGAGTCATCACCGATACCATACATGGCCGCACCCGCACCAGTATTAGATGGCAACCCGCCACCAGTAAACGTAGCAGTTCTGTTTCTTGATTGCGGTGCATACTGTATGCTGGGCGACCGAGCACCATCCCCACCACCACGCATACCACCTAATGCTAATGATGTCTCTGAACTCATACGAGTTATGAACTCTTGTAACGCTCTCTGTTGTGCTGACTCAGAAGCTCCCTGCGTTAATTGTGCTTTTAATACATCAAGAGCAGACAATCGTTCTGCCCTCGTCTCTTCGATTCTTGCTCGCGTCGGCATACCAACTTCTTCCGCAAACTTCTTACCAAGTCCAGCAGCCATCGTTGTTCCTGCAAAACCAGAAGCCACAAGAGACTGCATACCTGACGACATAGCCTGCGTTCGTTCACGTTCCAATCCCGCTTCGACACCCTTACCAAAATCCCCACCAGATTCATAATATGCTTTGGCTTTTGTAAGAGCTTCAAGTGCTGCCGGGTCCATGCCGCCACCACCGCTACGCCCAGTTATTCTTGGTGCAGAAGGACGCTGTGTTGACCACCCACCTGAACGAAGATTAGCCTCACTTCGGGGATCAGAAATAGTAATAGACCGCCCACCTCTATAATAAGTCGCCATTCTACTTTAACCTCCCGCCTTGCCTAATGTTAACCTGCAACCGTTCAAGGCTCCATGTTTCGGCTGCTGTATCATTCCCTAAACGAATACCCATATACATCCCACGTACATCACGCCGTTTGCGTGCTCCGCGTATACTTCCCAAAGCTGCCATTGTTCCGGCAATCTTCGGACTGGTATTCGCTAATAATTTCTCTACGAGTTCATCTGCTGTTTCTGCTGTCCACAATTTCCAGTCAATGTCACTTGAGTTTGTTAGACTTCCAACTGTTCTGCCACCAGCCGGGACACCAAGTAAGGATGTAAAAACTCCCTCTCTGGTTTCTGACCCCATCCTTATTGGCCCAAGAGTATAATAACTATCTATGGCCTCATCAGAGTCGCCTATATCATCACTCTTAGCTGTATCATCAGCAGTCCGAATATAACCATCTTTACAACCAAACAATAATTCTTTATAATCTGGATCGTTTGCTTCATAGTAAAACATTGAATACATTCCACATTGATTAGGATACGATTCTGGAAATAAACCATCAGTTCTTAAATCATACCACCAACAAGAGTTAACTCCATCGGCTAATGTAGTCTTAGAAATAACAATACCTTGTCTTATACGATCATACCCCATTGTAATTCTATGAAGTGCAGCATCATAAGCCAACGCCTTAATAAAATTAGGATAAGATAATGTAGTAAGGTTCTCTGGTGCTCCGAATCCCTTTGGAATTTTAAGTAGGCCAGTAGTTGCTAAAATATATAAGTTCTCTGCATTGTCCCAACAATGTGCTTTTGCCCCAAGAATCCCTGCGGTAAGGTCTAATTCAAGAAGATCTCCACCGTAAGCTGGATCACCAACTATATACCACAATGTGCTTGCACAACCAAAGATTAAATAGTCATCTTTATAGGGGATCAACGCCCGCACGATGTCACCGGACTCACCAGCATCAGCATTACCACCCGCTACTGGAGTACCAGTATCATTTGCAATATAAGCGAAATCATAAAGATTGCCCTGTCTGGTCATGTACCATTGTTCGGGATGTTCTGGATTTCCACTACCAATTCCACGTCCTTTATAAAGACAACCAAGATATAGTTTATTAGGCATAGTACCATAAGACTTAGTTGAACCATCAGAAGTAAGCACTATATCAGGAGATACAGTCCAATCATACCAATGCGGCCCGGGTAATCTAACAGCGGTTGGTGTGAAAGCAGAACCTGAACCACTTCCTGTTACTTGATCAGTAGTGTTAAATGTTCCAGTTGTTACAGCCCCATAGGTTGCTGTTTTGGCTGTATTTGTATGGCCCGCTGTCATTTTAGCTCCAGTGTTTGCCTGGGTTAATATATCTCCACTGGCATGAGCCGTACCTAACGCACTATGTGTGAGCCTTGCATTTATAAAACCCGCTATATCAGAAATATTAGCGTGAGGAATTGGACTTGGATTCATAGTAGCGGTTGCATTGTTGCTTGAAATATCAACAGTAGTGTTAAACGCTGTAGCACTACCACCATAATATGCGTAACCATATATTAGGGTCTTATCAGAATTTACAAAATCGACAACCATATAGGCTTTATCACTACCCCCTTGAGCTTGCGTAAGAATGTCACCCTTCCCCGGTGGTGCGGTCATAGCAGATACAGTTATTTTAGTATTAACAAAATCTGCCACTTTAAGATTAGCACCATTCACTACAAACACTTTCTGATAAGCCTCGAACATCATAAGTTGATCAGAAGTATCAATAGCCCCGCTACTCGTATCAAGTTCTGTCATCGTTCCAGCACTCACGTCTAAATCCTCGTAATATATATCATCATTCCCTGCAACTACAAGCCGTTTAATAGCCACTCTTTTTTTCAATTCATCAAAATCTACTGCCATTATATACTCTCATGCCAGATTTTATCATTAGCGGCCACTACTAATTTCCTGACTGTCAACATATTGTTTTCACCCGTATATTCCCAATCTGTTCCTTGCACTCCCGGCGGACTATCATACGGCCCTCGACCATTTCCACCGCTTATAAGTCTATAACTTATTCGCGGTTGATCAAAACTAATAGTATCAAACGACCAAGTATCTCCCGTTGTTGGTCCAGCATCATTTGTAGCATCTATTCTCCATTCGTAAGTAGTTCCATAAGCCAGTGTACCAAAAGAAACAGCCCACGAAACACCCGCTTGAGCTACTCCGACCAGTCCCCAAGCATCCCCTGATTTACGAAAGTAAACTTCATAAGTATCAGCAGCAGGATTAGAAGCATCCCAGCTTAACGGAGTTTCATCTAATGTAATACTTGACGCTGTATCAGTAGGTGATGGGTTTGTTGGTTTACCAGGTAAAGATACTGTAATATATAATCTATCTGCGTATGCTCCAGCTATCAAACGAGAACCATCTGAATTTGATGCTACACATATCCATTGTTTAGAGGCATCACCTGCTGGTCGTTCCTCTGTCCAATTAGCTCCAGAATCAATAGAAACATATAGTCTCCCAGAAGATGCACCAACAATCAAATTAGATCCATCCGAGTCTGATGCTCCACTAAACCAATTTATATCAACTGCTCCCGCCGGTTGCCGCTCTGTCCAATCAACTCCAGAATTAGCTGATGTATAAAGTCTCTTACTGTTAGCCCCGGCCAATAAATTAGAGCCGTCAGCATCTGAAGCAATACATTCCCAATCTTTATTTACATCACCCGCTGGTTGTCGCTGTGTCCAGTCAACTCCAAAATTCGCCGATGTATAAAGTCTCGTAGCCGAACCTAATATTAAATTAGACCCATCCGAATCAGAGGCTGTGCTTTGCCATGTACCTGTGCCTTTGGTGGTCCAACTAACTCCATAGTCATCAGATAAATAATATTTGTCTCCAAAAGTTACTGCTATTAGGTTAGAGCCATCTGAATCTGATGCAACACCCCGCCAATTTTCATTAGAATTTCCAGCGGGTTGTCTTTCGGTCCAATCAACTCCAGAATTAGCTGATGTATAAAGTCTCCCACCATATATTCCTGCTATCAAATGAGAACCATCTGAGTCTGACGCAACGCATAACCAATCTTTATTTACATCACCTACTGGTCGACGTTCCGTCCAAGACACTCCTGAATCATCTGAAGTCCAAAGTCTTCCACCGAAATCGGCTGCTATCAAATTAGAGCCATCTGAATCTGATGCAACACCCCTCCAGTTTTTGTTTGCATCACCTGCTGGTCGTGTTTCTGCCCAACTAATAGTCATTTATACCACCGAGCTTACAGTACACATTGCAACCACAGGCTGTTCCGCATCTCCGACCTGCGTACCCGCACCCCATTTATCAAGTCCTGGACGCTGACCACCTACGAAACGGCCATCAAAAAGTGGCCTTACATTATTGAGATCTCTGCTCGTATCTGGAATCTGTTTACTTGACTGCAAGCCAAGAAATAATCCTTTTACTGGGAATCCAAGTATCATTATTTGTTACTCCTATAAGCTTTCTTCAATCTCTTAGCAGTAGTCTTTTCCAGGATCGCTTCCCTATCAGCAGGAGACAAATGTTTAACCGCCGCTCTACTTGCAGCAGGATATTCAAACATTTGCGGGTACTGACGTTGCAACTTGGCTTTAATCCTTTTTGCTTCCTTGAGCGTTGGTTTGACTATCTTCTTTCGAGCCATAACATTCTCCTAAATTTCTGTAACGCCCTTAACACGATAGGTTACAGCCCCATACATAGGTTCAGTGTTAAATGTTTTAATAATTTTTGCAACGCCGTTCTCAAAGAATTTACCACAATAAGAACCGTCGTTTACAAAACTAATATCTAAGTAATACAATCCCTGGCCCCAATATATAAGAGTATATGTATCACTTTGTACTAAATCTGGCCTAACAAAAAATACAGTAACTTCTATATCTTCAGCAAAGTTTGTCGCTTTGTAGAAGATACGCATTTTATCAACCGATCATTGCAGGGCTATCTATTCCTGATGTTTGTATTCCAATAGCATTGGCAATCTGTCCAACATCATCAAGATTAAAACCACCTACTGAATATTGTTTTACCAGTTTGCCTTTTCCAGTACCATAAGAAATCATAATAATCCACTCACCCTGAGCATCCGGTGTAAAAGTACCTTCGTATCTTCCAGAGGTTAATATTTCAGTCATAACAATATCTGGAAAATCGACCGGATCTTTCGCACCAGTTTCATCAAAAATTTCTATTGTTACATCAACTAAACCAGATTTTGCACCATCTGTTTGATATGTTACTTTGATGGCTTTATCAACTGCATAATTTTTAAGTGTCATAATATTCTCCAAGCCGGGGGTATACCGGGAGTGTATAAGGCCACTCCCGGCCCCGGTTATAATTGAGCGTCTGCTCGGTATAATCTTTAAAAGCCTGTTAGATTAATCAATGGACCATTACCAGCTTTACTACCAGCCATAACAACGCCAGCCGGTTGGTTCATGCTATAAGTGGGAACTGAATCACCACGTGAAGTTTCAGTATTGTCTATAGAGCCATCATGTCTCCAGCAAACCGCAATGCCACCATTGTCTGCACCTATAGTGCCATAGGGATTAATAAACTTCGCACCCTTTGTTTGAAGCCAGAAATGGGTCGCCGCAGCAGTAACTGAAAACATAGGAGCACCAGCTTTGGGGAGCGTTTCAGCAGTAGATTGTGCTATGGCACTCCAGGGATTACTATAAACTTCACAAGCATCGGCGGCTGTGATTGTCACAGAAAGTGGTGTAGCCAATCTAACCTTGAACGCAACAAGGGCGGCTGAAGCATCATTCCCCACTATCTCGTGTGTCACATCATTAACCCCAGAGCCGTCGAATATAACGACATAACCACCTCTTAGAGCATCTTTAGCTAAAATTGCGTGTGATGCATCAGCAGGGATAGTTATCTCTACGTCACCTTTAGCAGCCGAGACAACAAAAGATGTATACGAAATGTAACCAGTGTCAGTAAAATTGCAACCCATATTTGGCTGCATAATTCCAGCACCAGTAGACTTACAATAACGAAATTCTCTACCATCAGGAAGTTCTTCTTTAGCACCAATGTCATAGTTCTGTGTAAGATCTTCCTCGTAGAGAAGTTGTTCTGCACCACCAGCAAGTAGCGGTGACTGTCCATTTAAACCTCGAAAGTCACAACTTTCTTTTGTGCCTCGGTTAATATACAATCCAAGTTGCATACGACCAGTCGTTTTAAAACATGGAGCACCAGGAGCATAACCAATCGCCCCTCGATTTGGAACTTCATCTCCACCTATCAAATTTCTTAAATGCCAGTTAATATTTGCTCTATTTGCACTCATAATTCTCTCCTTTAATTTTTATTTAGCAGGGAGAAGACCTGCATACTCTTTCTTCTATTTAAGGGTTTAATTTAACCAAGCTGCACGAATCCAATCTACTACTAAAAAGGTTGGCGTACCATCTGCACTACAAACAGCTATGATCGGAGACATTTCCTGACCATCTGGGAAGTTAGAGTCACTTGCCAAAACAGTATCTGCCAGGGGCACACCATCCTGATAAAATGTTAAAGTTAATGTAGTAGGATCAAACTTCATGCCAAGTTTCGTATACACGTCTGCGGCTATTGTTACAGCAGCATCTTTGACCTGTGTGATTGTTGCAGTAGCAGTATCAATAATAGTATCGACTGTAGTAGTGTCAGCTTGTACCTGGAAAAACCCTACGAGATCTTTCGTGGCCATATCATCACTATCGTTAATAACACCAGTTGCAACATAACAGGCTTCCTCAATCATACCGAAGAACCAATTCAGTTTAGT
>LAZR01002245.1_pt1 | contig 11373 bp, 13 predicted proteins | sample 329461 | NCBI WGS metagenome assembly LAZR01 (sample SAMN03002196, study PRJNA259156) | marine sediment metagenome | biome: sea floor; feature: Hydrothermal impacted sediments; material: marine sediment; isolation source: Loki non-amplified sample from Loki's castle hydrothermal vent sediment ...
GCCTTCTGCATCCGCTTGAGCAACAGCTTACGGCGGTGAATCCCTGCGTTGAGATTCATCCGGTCCTCACCCATGACTGCTCCTTTCTGCTCTTGAACCAGTTGATTTTGCGCACACTGACAGCACGTATTCGTCTACAGGGTATTCTAACGCAATTTGGGGGGTGTTTTTAGCTGCTTTCGGCTCGTCAGGATCGAGCTCAGTTTGGCTTTCCTAGCAAATCCCAGCTCCGTCAGAACAAGTGAAACACGCCAGAACTGCCGACAACCTGGACACCGCGCATACGCCTCATGCTTCCAACCCTTACAGTTCTCAACAATGCGCACGCGAAGTCGACGAAGGCAACAGGGGCTGTAGAGGAGTGCCTGTCGCCACTCCCCCATGATATGCCCGAACGGAGTCTGGCTGAGTAACTTGCGGGAAAAGCCGGGCCACGCCACCTTGCGTGGAGAGTTTGCAAAAAACTGGAATGACTTTTTTCGCGCCATTGGCTCTACCGCGAGCATCGGCCGTTTCCAGTCAGCGTCTTTTCAACCACCTAGTCCATTCACTGTCATGATACTCCTGATCGATGACAAACCCTGCCGCACAGGGCTCGAAGCCCGTATTTGACGTCGCTGCGAATGCCTGTAGCGCATTATCGAAATCTGGTATTGGAAGTCGCGCCATGAAGACGGCCGTTCTCAGCGCCATCATGCCCATATACACCTTTTTCGCTTCTTCATCGATGAGGAGATGCGGCGATCGGGGCTCGGCGGGCAGTTCGTTCTTCTTGAGTCCCTCATAGAAGCTCAACTGCCTGACCTTGACTCGTTGCGCCTTGCGCAACCAGAAGATCAAATGGAGCAATCGCCGGTCGAGCGGCTCCATGTCAGGAGTATGTAGCAACTGACTCGCTCGGGTGAACACTCGTTCGTCGGATGCGCCCAACTTGTCGAATGCCCAGTCCTTGAGCGACGCCAGAACACATTGCGCAAGACTCGTAGCTGGCGCTTCGAGCTTGAACTCATGCTGCTGCATCCAGGCAAGGTACTCGAAGACGCCACACAGACGGGGCAACCGCTCTATCTGGGAAACGTATGTCTGGCTTCGGATGAATGTCCAAGCAGCACCTACGGCAAGTGCTGCCGCTTCACCTTCCGTCAGCAGGGTCATGACACTGACCGGTTCATCTGATTTGATGTAGGCAAGACCGCGGCGGTTCTTCGCGGACGGGTCAAACCAGACCGGGTATCCGTGCTGTTTCGTGAGATCCCGTACTTGGCGCAGCGGTTCCTTACTCCGCTCGACGACGGCCGTCAGCATATCGAGCTCTTTGCGTAGATGGTCACTGATGATCGCACCAACTGAGCCCGGCAATCCGATGAAGCCAAACGGCTGCGGCGCTGCTCCAAAGATCGGCGCCAGCAGGTTCGACATGAAACCGGCAAGTCCGGCCCAGAGTGTGGCCCAGGCAATGTCGTCTTTGATCAGAACATCCCAGTGCCCCTCGGCGGTGCCGCGCGCTGTGATGCTGCTGGCCGGCGCTAGCACCATCTTCGAGATGACGGCCTGCATACTGTCGTCTAGCTGGCCGTCCTTGATGCTGAGATTCGGGAAGATGAACGACTGAAGCTCTTGATTCCAACCTATGTGACTGTACTTCTGTACGTACTCCGGCCGGTGGAACTTCTTGGCGATCGTCATGAGCTGACGTTGGATCTTCGGATCGATGATGGGCGGCGGCATTCCACCCGCCATCATCGTATCACGCAGCCACTCAGCAGTCCGCTTCTCGACGACCTCGACGCGCTCGTTGAATCGAATGCTTCTGCCCTCGGAGGTGATCACACCCTCGTAACGATTCTCGCCGGTCTCCTTCACGTTGACGGACTGTTCGAGGCGAATGACCGCGCTGCACGCCAGCTCACGATGGTCCCGATAGAGAATGTACCAGCAGTCGTCCACCTCGGCGATCCGGTTACTGCCAACGTATGCAAAGCGTTCCGGAGCAACTTCATCAAGGATCTGCCGCACCAGTTGTTTTTCCGACGGCGAACAGACATCGTAGATTCGCTTCACGAGCGCTACCGGTATTTCGAGATTGCGAACGTAATCGGCGATCTGCCAGTGATCGGATGTGAGAATGAACTCCTTCATGGCCTCGGGCCACGATCGAGCTGATCCTTTGAATCGCTGAATGATGGTTGCCAGATCATCTCGATCCAGATACTTGGAGGATGCCGTAGGGCTGACGTTCGGGCGCTTTGCCACGTACGAGTTGACACGCATCATGGCCTGCCTGAGTGTCGTATAGTGTTCGTCACCCTCCCAGAAGATCACCCGGTTGGCCTTGATCATCTGCCACGCTCGGGATGTCCCAGCTCCGTAGACCACAATCCCTGATGGTTTGCCCAGCGCATTGAAGCTCTTTCGTTGGAGTCGCAGGGCGAACGACGGATCGGCGAGCGCGAGTACATACGGCTGATCCGTGTTGAGCCAGTCCGACATCATTAGTCCGTCATCTCTGGCCATGAACGGCGGCAAGGTGGAGATCCGGCACGTACGGCCTTTCCGGCCGATAAGCAACAGCGATGAGATGCGACCGGGTACATCGTAGAATGGGCAGACAAGTGAGCGGTAGAAGCCGGGCGGTGCCTTGATCCCCGCTTCTCGCAAATCGTACGCCTTGAGCATGCCCAAAAACCGACCAAGCTCCTTGTGCCATCGCCCGCCGCGGAAACCCTCCCAGAGGTGATGCTCATGCAGCAGTCGCAGAGTCAACCGGTCAGGAATCATCAGTTGCTCCTGTGCCTGTTTGAACAGTTGCGCATACTTCTTGCGGTGTTCCACATATGTGGTAAGATACTGCGAAATCGTTGACGGCGAGAGTGTTCGCTTTTCGAGAAGAAGCGCACCGTTATTGGCCAACTCATAGATGGCATCGTGAATGTCGTCCAGGCCATGTGCCGCCTGGTAGAACTCGATAGCGTCGCCGCGGAACCCGCAATGCTGACAAGTGTACCATCTACCGCTCTCCTCACCCGTGGCGTAGATCTGCAATTTCTCTACGTGACAGAGCGGGCATTTCACGGTTGTTGGCAGATGTGGCTTGACCGGAAGGTTCAGTGACTGTAAGATAGGCTCGTGTCCGACATGTTGGTTCAGATCGATTGGAGGGGTAGCTGTGGCCATGATGAAAGTTACCGATGCCTATAACGACGGCAATCGCCAGATCTTCTACCGCATCACCAAGCTGGTCGAGATGCCGTCGTTCGTCAAAGGCGCCGCTATTACGGACCCTAACGACGTCCCGAAGCTGCCCAACGCAGTCTTCGCCGACCCCGTCCGGCGCAAGTTCCCGTTGCACACCAAGACAGCGACCTGGCTCTCTCAGTTGTATTTCCTGGAAAATCGCCACAAGTACGCTACACCCGAGGCGGCCCGCGTGCAAGAGAAAATCGCCAATGCCGCCAAATATTTTGGTATCGCCGGAGATACCAAGACAGCTGCTACGGCGTGGGAAACTCATCAGGAAACGGCCCCGGAAGACCGCTCAGACGCCGACTACGCAATGGTCGTCAAGCACGGAGACCAGACGATCAAGCGCTTCCCGATCAACAACCCGACCAACGTGAAGGCCGCAGCGGCCCATCTCTACGGAAACAGGATGCACTATCCGTACGAGTGGCGCCACATCGCGGCACGGAAGATCCTCCACAAAGCGGCCGAGCTCGAAGTTCAGAACATCGAGTCTGAGCTCCACGAGTACCTCATCAAGGCCGCCGGTTTCGGCTCGACCGCTCCCGCGCTCGCCAAGGAGAAACTCGGTCAGCGCTTCCTCATGCTCCCGGATCAGGACCAGGAAATGAGGGTCCGCGTGGCCAAGTTCGCCAAAGCCATCGGTGCCATGAACGGCATTCCAACGCCGGCCGAAATGATCAAGCTCGCGAAGATCATCGATCGGCTCGACCGCGAATACGGCTTCTGCCAGTTCTACGACCAGGGCGTCGAAACGCCGGAAGAGATGCTCTTCACGCTCACCGAGAAGAAGGCGCAGCTCTATCGCAACGGGCACTTCCAACTGGCCACGGGCACCTACGTACCGTTCGCTGCGCTGAGCAACGTCGAGCTCAACAAGGTTGCCCAAACAATCGGCGATGACTTCAGGAAAGCCGTCATGGCTGATGACAGCCTCGACGTCGACCTGGAGAAGTTCGGCAAGATCGCCGCTACACTGCCACGCAACGATGCGCTCATCCTCGAACGTGCGCTCCAGTCAGCCGGCGCACTCGATCAGCAAACAATGCCGTCACTCGAAGAAGTCGCCAGCTAGGAGCTCACATGGGCGTTCATTCGGATCAGCCAAGCCCGCAACCGTTCCAGATACCGGCCAACCCGGTCGGTCCTGGCAGCCTTGGTGGCCCTGCCGGCATTGGCGGTCCCGGCGGACTCGGTGGCAGCAAGCAGTTGAAAATCCGGCAGATGGCCAACGCAGCCAAACAACGAGGCGCTCAGCAAGTCGCGCGACTCAAGCAAATGACAAGCGGCGTACAACACAGCGCTCCGATGCCTGCCACACCGAACATGGTTACCAGCGCCGAACAGACACTCGTCAACAGACGAGACATGATCGATCGGTTCATCCACAAGGTCATCTTCGGATAGTAAAATGCCCCAACTTCGCAAGGACCAGCTCGCAGCTATCATCATGAACGAGGAGATGCTGGCTACGCCGCTCCTCGTGCTCTGCATCGACGCCTTCGGCACCGACTTCTTCGAATGGGAGCCGGAAACATTCGATATCGAGACGCGCCGGGTTTTCGGTGCTGCGCTGTCGGACGTCAATCGCGACAAGGTCTGGGCACTCGTTACAGTGCTCACGACCGATCTCTTCTACAAGAGCCTCGAAACCTTCATACCCGTCTGCAACAGTCTGAATGGCTCCGAGGCCGACTTCGATGACTACGATCCTGTCACGAGCGAGGAAGCCGCGTGGGGCATCATCGAGACACAGCTCGTCGATCCACCCGCGCAAGGGAAGTCGGTCGGACAGCGCTTCAGTCACGAGATCCGCCGCTACGTCGGCCTGACACTCAAGTCCGAAGGTGTCACCACTCCACCGAAAGCCGTGGCCGACGTCCCCGAATATGATCGTGATCCTGAAGAAGAGACGGGCATCGTGATCGGGCCAGACGAGGGAATGCTTCAAATGCACGAGAGACGGCAACAAGCTGAGCGCGAAGCGATCGATGACTACGTCAGGGGTCGACTGGACGATCTGGCAATGCAGCTTCAGTCGCTTCCACTGCTTCATGGACAGACCGGTCAGATTGCACAGGGTCTACAATCAATGAGAGCAAGCCTGACAATGTCACCGACACCTGAAAAATCGGCACCGGCAATTTTGTAGTCTCCACTCCCTCTCTGAAGTCGAACACACTCTGATCGTGAGGTGCTCCAAGCAACAAAGCACGCCGGTTGTCCATGATTGCCAGAATCAGCAAGTTCCATGCATCACACGGCGATTCCTCTATCTGCTTGGTCCAGTCCACAATGCTGTCGCGGAAGAAACGGAAGATCGAGGTGATATGATCGTCTTCGTGGCCGGCATCCTTGAGCAGCTTTGCCCCCATGATGACGGTGGCTTCCGCCCAGGTAACGTCGTCTTGCCAGTTGTCGCGGTTGAAGATTTGGGCCAGGACAGCCCGGCAGAAGCGTGACGAAGGCTTCACCGGGCTGCCCTCAACCCGCGACAGAGAAAGGAGATGAGGAGCGCAACCCACGTAGTTTCTCCGTTTTGGCTCTAGCTGTCAAGCTAGATTCCGGGCGTGATCAGAAAGTCGGCACGCCACAGAGCGACGTCACGCCCTTCCTTCTTCGCTGCAGCGTACTCCTTGTCAGGCACGTACGTACCGCCTGACATCTCGATGCCGGCATGCGCCATGCCCCATTCGAGACGCTGCTGATAGGCGAGGTTCCTCGCCGGCCCCTCGATGAGCGGCGTGATGTTGCCGCTCTCGATCGTGATGCGCAGACGGTTGCCGTCCATCCTGGCATCGACGACCTTGATGGCCCAGCCGTTCTTGCCTTCCCTGACCTCCTGCTGCGGCACACCCCTCTTCTTGGTCCTCTGCCCTGGCACAGCTACCTTTCCCATGACTTCCTCCTCTCTTGAGTTCCCCAACATATATGAATGAGGTTGTTATGTCAAGTCAAACTGGTAGCAAAAAGAAAGGGGTGGCTCAATGTGGGCCATTGATTAGCGCTTGTCGCCAAGGAACCCTATCGAGTTGTCCCTCGGCACCCATATCCAAGCACCACCCCACGACGGTCCTACAGATGTGCCGCAAGCGCGGCCAGGCCGTAGACGATGAAGAGCCAGAACAACACGGCGCCAATAACAGCGCCGATAGCCCCACCCACGATCTTCACAGTCGAGTCTTCACTGCTTGGCTTTTTCTTCCGCATGCGCACCCCACTAAAGAACCCGCTTCACGACCACCTTGCCGTTCGGAATGTAGATCTCGATCGAGTCGGCTTTGATGATCTTTTTCAAAATTCGTACCATACTTCCGTTGTCTGCAATCGTTCGTTTCAGCGAGAGAAGTACATCGCGTTGTCGCCGCACGCCTTTCTTTCTGCATCTGCCGCAACCGCGCCGTCCAAGCGAGTTGAACAGCGTCTTGAAGGCCGGCAGTTGGCTGCGCACGTTCCCCATGCGCGCCAGCCCCAGAAGAACGTTGTCGGTGAGTCTCACGACGCGTGCCATCAGAATCCTCCTCGATTCTCTGACGGGTCAGAGACTTACGTAAGCGTGATTCTCCGGTGGTGTGAGTAGCAGACGAACCGTTCCGCCTCGATGCGGTGCCGCTCTTTCATGAACGCTGGAAACCCTTCCAGCTCTCTGTGCTCGTCTTGCAAATCCCACAGCAGCTCCTTGAACTCCTCGACGATATCGTTGTACCACTTTCTGAGCTTGCCGTCACGTATTCTTTCCGACCTTAGCTTCAGCACGCGCCCGCGTAACCAAACCATCTTCGGACGAAACGGTGCCAGCAGCGGAAATCGCTCATAGAGCAACACGTCGTACAGAACGTTGAGCAGCAGTTGCGGATCCATCAGACACTCATCAGTTTTGAAGATCCGCGCACCTCTTCTCGGCATAGTAAGCACCTCCATAGTATTATCACGCGCGGACCGCCTTTGCTTTAGGTTACCTCCTTCATCATCATTGGGATCTTCACGCTGCTCTCCGATTGGAGTTTGTCCTGTGGAATGCCGGCAAACAACCCAGCGTACGTTTCGGCATTTGCGTCGAGCAGTGAGCGATGAACCGCAAAGAAGCCTGGATATGGGTAGAGCTCGCCCTGCTGCGTACGATGGATTCGGCCGTACACGGCGGGAGTCCCCATCTGGCGGCGCAGTCCAAACTTCCAATGCGCCGCGGGAACGCTGCCGTGCTCGAACCAGAAGATCCAGTCTTTGCCCTCGGAGATGGCTTCGGTAAGAGCCTCACGTCGAGAGATCCCGCGAATCACGAGCGGCTTCTCCGGCATGAGGCTGCACGTGCGCTTGAGCCAGGCTTCCGGCGCGCCGTCGTCGAAGATGCAGAAGACTGCCGACATATCTTCGAGCGGCATTACGAGCTTCCGATCACGAATCAGGCCGTTGCGATAGTAGTTGGAAATGGCTTCGATGACCATCTCTGGCTTGATCATCGCCTTGCACTCCGGAATCAACTCACCGTTCTGAAAGACCGGGCGCTTGCAGGTACTGCCCTTTGGCAACTGGCCACGCGCGTCCCTGGGTCGAATCTTGCCCTTCCAGCAACCGCCCTTTTTGCAGCAGTCGAGCTCACCAATCGTGTGCAGATATGTGTGGGGCACGAAGTCATCACCAGGCGGTGGCTTCCAGTTCGGCATGCCTACACGCATGTTGACAAGGCGATTCTCCTCGTTGTATGCCTCCCACCACCACGGTTCCCGTCCGCCGGCAATCACAATACAGGGCTTGTTGAAAGCGGCAGCAATATGCATGGCTGCGGTCACGACGCAGACGACGCCATCGGCATGGTAGATTAGCCGCATGAAATTCCGTAGCCCAGTCTTTGCAATCATGTTGGTGTAGATACCATGCTTCGGAATATGCCGAATGTGGTTCTTGCTGCCACCACCGCATTGGACCCAACGTACCTGATCGCGCGTACCGTCGATGACTTGTTGCCAGTAGACCTGGTCCCAGATCTTCGTCTGGAAGTCAGTCTTTCCGCCTGACAGAAAAACCCAGTAGGGCGGCTCGATAAGCGGTTCGGCTATCTCTTCGGTCGACATGTAGAGATCCGGCCGAAATGCAGAGAGTTTGATCTGGAGCTTCAGCCGCTTGTTCATGTCCTCAATGAAACCCCAGACAAAGTGCTTCCGCTGTTGGTTGCTCTTGTGGATGAGCGGGTAATGCGACGCGAACCAGTTCTTACGACTGGTGTTTCCATGCCGCACCGCGATATTCGGATTGTGCTCGTAGGCGTCCTCGGCACCCTTGGAAACAGAGATCGACGTCTCGAACTTCCCTGGATAATGCAGGTGAAGATCGCGGATCGCCGTCGAAAGGACGATGATATCTCCGGGGCTCTGTGTGTTCCGTATTACGAGAGGTTTCATCGGGAAGAGTAGTCCTCCACGTAACGATCGGGCCAGTGCCCAAGAATAAGTCCCCGCCGATAATCCGCCGCTGCCGTCTTCTCCTTATGGCTGGCCGATTGCCAACTGCGCCAGTAGTAGAGCGCACCGTTGATGTAGTGGAAGCGCTTGCCGGCAATCAGCATCTCGTAGGCGGCAATCCAGCCGGCGTCATTCGGGAACCGATCGAAAGACTTGAAGCCGCCGATCGACGCAACGGCCTCCGTCTTGTATGTCATGAGATGTGAGTACGGAAATGTCTTCCCTGACCAGACCAGATGTGGCGAATCGACGACGTCTCCAACCACGATCGGATGGACGTACAGAACCCTGTCCATAATGAACCGCGCCGAGTAGAGATAGTCAGGCTCGTGTTGCTGAATTCTTGCCGACACAACCTGAAGCGCCATTGGATGCAGCAAGTCATCCGAGTCGAGTCGACACCAGTATGCTGTACTCACATGATGCAGCGCTGCATTCAAGGCATCCGACAGCCAGCCTTTCTCCTTCAGCACGAAGACTTCGATCTTCGGCAGATTCAACTGATATGATGCCGCCGACTCGAAGACAAAGTGCTGTATAGCGGGATCGGAGCAGACAAGCAGAATCTTCCACTTGTCGTATTTCTGCAGAATGAGCGAACGCAGTACCTCGTCGAGGAATCCGATTTCGTGGATTGGAATCACGACCGTCAACGGCACCTGTCGCGCGGCCGTCACTGTCTCGACGGGTCGATAGACCGTACCATCCAGGTAGACGAAGAGCACACGATCGTCGTGAAGCATTGCCATCGCGCTTGCTGCTCCCAGCGCTGGTTGCTTTGGTTGTGGAGTACCTTTGATCTGCACAGTTATGCTTCCTTTACCAGGAACTTGGCACGCTCGAACTCGCTGCGAATAACGCCCATATGGTCTCGAACGTCAGGACCGTCATGCGAGAGAGTGCCGGTAATGAACGCAGCCAGTCCTAGTTGCCACAGCAGATGATTCTCCTCGATCATCGACTTCGCCAGTACGCTGTAGTCTGTACCGCCAAAGGTCCGTGCATGCGCCCCGAATATCCGACACCAGCGATACGTATAGAGTGGACGCCAATCAGCGATGTTCTCGCCAAGCACAATGACTCGCGTCACGTTTTCGCCCGCAGAGCCGGGTTGTCCAGTATCAGTTCTCAGGCGCGATCGAAGCAGGACCGTTGGATAGCCACTTTTCGCGATTGCCAGGTGTGGATCGAAGGCAGGTGCAGCAGACGGTAGCACCTCACGAAGTGCCGCCACATTGCAGATGCCAATGTCAGGCGACCCGAACACGTTGACGAACGTCTTGCCAAGCAAACGATTCGTCGCGGTCACACGAAAGCTGCCGATCGACGGATCCACCAGGAACGGATAGATCCTCAACGTAGCTGTGGGCAGTAGTGTGACGTCGGCATAGAAGTAGATCACCCATGCCGTCTTCAGCTTGTCCACCAGCTTGCGCCATTCGTCAATCACCCGTCCGTTCAGCTTTGCGCGATAGATTGCCTTGAATGGCAAATTCTGCGCCTTGGCCGACTCGTAGGCCAAATCGTAGTACCGTTCATTGTCCTCATCGCAGAGAATTACCGCTGAGAACGGACTATCTTCTGCCTTCAGTTGCATAGCCGGCTCGCGCAGCGAGATCACCTTACTCATTGATAAGCCAGGCATGAAGCCCCCTTTTCATGTTGTATCGAGCTGCAATGTCTCGCCCGACTAGCGTGTAGTAGTATTGCCCGTACGCCGTCGTCTCGTCATTCGGTGCGTCGGCCGGACGCAAGATCAGCTCGCGGTCTATTCTTCCACATGAGTTCTTCTGATCGTCCAGTACGCGCAATTCGAACTCATAGCCATAACGCACCGATAGCTTCGTGTCAAAGCAACCGTATTCCTTTACCAATCGCCGGTGGAACACGAGAGACGGGAACGGCAGCAAGTCATTCGTCGAGTAGCGTGTGAACGCGTAGTACAGTAGATCGCTCGGCCGCGGTTGATACGTGGTGATTTCGTCCTTTGTGGAAATCTCCGTGATCCTGCATCCAACCATGTCGCCTGGAAACGCAAGCTGCTGCTCAAGGCGCTGTGGTAGTGATATGCACGTCGGTTCCCAGATTGCAATCCGCTCCCCACGAGCTCGCTCCATGGCCAGATTCAACGCATTCCCGCGAGTGCGCTGCCCGCTGTGAGATAGGAACGTAACGCGCGGATCGTCAATGCTACTGAGTATCTCTCGTGTGCCGTCAGTCGAACCACAGTCGACGATACGCAGCTCCCAGTTTGTGAACGTCTGATCGAACAGCGACTTCAGCGATTGCCTGAGCGTCGTTGCGTGATTCTCCGTGGCCATAATGATCGTAAGCGGCATGGACACCGGCGCGAACATGATCTCTGTGGTCCCCGGTTCGTGTGGATACAGCGTACGATCTGGTACCTCGATATGTGCTTCGGTAGAGAACAACGCACCCGCACTGAACGCGTGGGCCATGTCCGCATAGATCCCCAGCCAATAGGCCAGGTGCGGACGGTATACGACGCGCGCATCGATCGGGTAGAGCTTCACGACAGATGTGCGATAGAGTACGCCTTCAGGCCACAGAAACTTCGCTAGCTCGGCGGCACGTGGAATTCCGCGCAACGCACGCCGCAGAGTGCGGATCATCATCGGTTTTGCTCTTGGTGTAATAAATTGGATAATTATCA
>LAZR01002246.1_pt1 | contig 11368 bp, 27 predicted proteins | sample 329461 | NCBI WGS metagenome assembly LAZR01 (sample SAMN03002196, study PRJNA259156) | marine sediment metagenome | biome: sea floor; feature: Hydrothermal impacted sediments; material: marine sediment; isolation source: Loki non-amplified sample from Loki's castle hydrothermal vent sediment ...
CCCACACGTAACTTAGAGGAAGCCCCATGACCCCCACACAGCGGACACTAGCCCTGCTCAAGAAAGACGGTATGAAATGCGGTATCGTTGAGAAGTGGATTCAGTTCGGCCCTAAAGACCCCCGGCGTAAGTTTATGCCGGGCATGAGGAAAGATTTCCTGGATATCATAGACATCATAGCCGTGAGCGATACCGAAACATGGGGGATCCAGTGTTGCGCCGGGTCCGGCTTCGCTGCTCATTGGAGAAAGCTGACTGTCGATAAGGTGGAAGAAAGCCAAGGTTGGGTAGCCTGCCCGAATAGGCGGCTGTTTATTTACGCATGGCGGAAGCTGCTGGTCAAAAGAGGCGGAAAGGCTATGCGGTGGACACCAAGAATTGAGGAGGTAGTCTAATGGAGAAACCAAAAGATGTCCATCCGGTGCAGACTGTCGACCACAAAGGGGGGCGACTGAGCACCCTCGTCACTATGAGGGCATACGAAGTGTATTCACATGTTTATGGCCCCCAGGAATCTATGGTCACCGGGCATTGCCGTGGAGGCTTTTCAACGGGGGAGTTAATAGCATTCCTCTACGCACGATCTTACCCAAAGGAAGAATGGAGAGACCGAACCGACGAAGCGCTTAGAGGCATGGAACATCTTTAAAAAGTGAAAAATTAAGGCAAGGGGAGGTAATCTAATGGTTAACCTAGCGGTATTTATTATCTTTTTAGCGGGAATCGTTTATGCGCGTCTCAGGATTAGGAAGGATTTGAAATGACCAACGCAACCTACATAAAACAAAGAGACCTGCTCATCCCAGAAGGGATAACGCTTAATAATTGGTTACACAGTAAGCCCGCGGTAGTCTTTTGGGCTGATGTTACAGGTTATGTTATTTTCGAAACGATTGAAGATTTTGAACGGTGTTTAAAAAGGAAAAATTGGATCGGGCGGAAATAAAAAAGCCCGGCGATTAAACCGGGCTTCTCCTACCATAATGGATCTATTGAACTAATTTTAGCTAAAGTTATTTCCCTTACATACAATCATAAGCCTTTCCTCCTCTTAGAAAATCCCAACTGTAGGGCAATTGGAATTTTGTAAATGATGCTGGAGAATCCAGCGACTTTTAATTCATCTTCTCTTTAGCACATTCACAAGCCTTTGTCAAGAGGTTTTATCCACCATCCCAATAATCCCCAAATGTCTTCACCCACCACTGAGCACCTAGACAAATAATCACTCCTATCAATACACCAATCGATATTTCCATTCATACCTCCATATAACGATCTGCTATTATTTTAGCCGCATCATTTAAAAGACCATAATTGATTGGCCGCTTCCAAAGATTGACCGTTTCACGGATTAGGCCAGCTGCCCAAAAGAGGCCGTGATTTTTAGTGTGGTTATTTATTTCTTCTGCAAGCCATTCAACGGTCATTTTAGTCCCCATCTTCACACCTCCATTTCGTTAACTTCAACTCCATTTACCCACAAAAAACGGTAGCCTGTCAAGCGCTGATCCTCGACCAGCTTGTCAGTGGCCGTGACACCCTCTACACCGGACCCGATACAAACCGGGCAAGGGTCGCCTCCAGGTGCGCCACTCCCACCCGCGCCGGCGCATTTCCGGCATGGGATGGTGAATTTTAATGTCTCATACATTTCGTGATAGTCCATGGGTTAGCCTCCTTTTTAATGGGGAGGCCGAGACCTCCCCGGTTTTGGACTACTTGGCAACACTAAGAATTATCACTCCCGATCGATCTCCAAACGAAACATTTTGAACGTCTTTCATGTTCGGGAAAATAGTTGCTTTGTCCTTTTCGTCATCGCAAGAGTCTTCTGGTTCTGGTTCAGTCGGATCAAACCAATCATAGCCAAAACAGCTAGCCATAACCTGCCCCTTGTCAAACGCATAGGCATAGTCCGTCGTTTGTGAATCCTCCCACGGCCAGGGCCAGCCTTGCTCTGGAAGCGTTCCATCCTCGCGGCCGCTAATAAACTGATTGACGGCTTTTCGGTAAACCTCTTTAAGCCTTGTTTTTAAGATGCCCTTTGGAATGCCCGGAGGGTATCCGTCCCAAGCAATACTCCCCAGCCATTCAGCCTTTAAACCCCTACCAATATAAAAATCTGCTCTTGTTCCCATGGTAATACCTCCTTTTAATGAGGAGCGTTCGGGCTCCTCGGTTTTGGGTTTAATTTATAGCAAATGGACCGCACTGTGATGCACATACGTGCCATACCCGTTATAATCGTTGTATTTCGTTGACTTTTCCCAAACAAAATGGGTAGCCACAAGGCTACAGCAAAAAGTCGGGACAAGATCAACCCGCCAAACTTTGCGCTTTCCGCTGTCGGTAAGATCCATCCCATCTAAATCTATGTGGCATCGATAGCTTTTCATTTCCACACCTCCATTTATGGGGGCATCTCTGCCCCCTGGTTGGGTTAATGGTTCTTTATTTGTTGCTGTCGTCAAGTCCCCCTAAATATGCGTGCATCTTGTCATACAGCTCTCTTTTTGTTCCGTGCCCGGAGAACAACTGGCGGACCCCTCCGTGCTCGTTTGTCATTTGGTGCAGGGCATAACCACCATAAGCACAGTCAAGATGATAGTTTCCTATATTCCCCTTGCTTTTTCCGTCCTTATCTGTTGAATATTGTCCCATTGGCTTACCCGTAACCTTGTTGATTCTATCTATTGTGTTTTTCAAGTCTCTTTCTGTGATTCTCATGATTCACCTCCATTTGTGGGGCCCGTAGGCCCCGGTTGATGTTAATGGTTTTCTCGTTTCCACCATTCAGCGGCTATTTTTTCAATCTTTTCACAATTGGAGCATTTACCCCGCATATCCCATTTACCATAGGCAAGGCCGTGAGGAGGGCTTTTATTGTATAATGTTTCACAATGTAGAATTCCGGGACACTCCTCGGGTAGCAGCTCAGAGCCAAAGCAAAGCCCCTGTTTAATTTTCATTACAAGATTTTTTACCTCCCGCGTTTCAATCACTATTACCCCTCCTCGCCTTTTGTGCTCGAATTCAAGTTTTCCTGACAAATGGTTCTACATTCGATTAAACATTTCATTCGTTCTGCCTCAGGTTTGTCTTGTGGTCGGTAATGTATCGTAATGCTGGGATAATCCCCTTCATAATGGGCTGGTACTGATTCAAAATATACTTTCATATTAAACTCCTTCCTTAATTTGTTTTCCGTCCTTTACCCACATTTTATAATAATCAATCCCTGGCCGGCCGCGGAGCATAATTCCAATAACGCGCTCCGCATCTACAATATCATTTGCATAGATGTCTATAATTGCGCCCCCATTTTTTCTTATCGCTGTGTATTTTATCATCTAATCACCTCATTATTTAAAGTTGTCTATTTATTCTCTAGTGGTAAGGTGTGCTGAATAAGCACTTAAAAGATTATCATCATTAATGACTGCGCCGGCATCCTTAAATAATAGATACCAACCCAAAACCCGTAAAGATACCTCGTCAAGAGAAATATCATCTTGTAACCATTTTGACCGGGTTTCGATGTCCGCGTGTATCCATGCGTCAAGGCTAATTTCCTCAACATAGACTCTTTCAAAATCTTTGATTTTCTCCACCTGTTTTGGAGTATAAAGCTGTGTTAACTTTTTTCCATCGGCTAACTCGTAAACGACCCTGTGTTTTCCATCCCGTTTTGTTTTGTGTATCCAAACTTTCATAACTACCCCCATAATTAATGTTTAAAGTTATATCTTTTATAGCATTTAAGATTTAGGCAAGTCGGATGTGCTGTATGATTTACCTCCATTTAGCCTCTACCGCAGCAGTAACTAGAAAAATCCAAGCAACCAAAATCCAAAACATATGATACTCTTCCATTTCAATACCTCCTTATTTAAAGTTGGGGTTATTGGTTTGATTAGATACGGCTCACATCTCCGCGTCGGTTTGTAGTTCAACCGTGGAAATATGTACCCACGAATTAATGTATCCCCTCGTTGTCGGGGACTCCCCTCTGATCCAAACACTGTCACGGTTTTTCCCAGGTTTTTTACCAATAGCCCTAATTATCGCAGGGATTGTTCCATGTACCTTTGAATGATAATAAACCATGTCCCCTTTTTTGAATTTCATTTCATGCCTCCTTCTCAAGAAAGACGGCATGTCGTGGGCTTTATATTGTTCAATCAATAGACGCTCTAGTTCGTGGATTTCATGGTAATTACGATCAAACGCCTTCCAGCGCAATAAGGTGTTAATTGCGCCTGCAAATAACTTTCTATCCTCATTATCCATTTTTTTAATATCGGCCTTCCAATCTCTTATAAACATTTGGCTACCTCCTGTTTGATGGTTAAAGTTAAACCCATTCTACAGAAGTGTTTCAGACAAGTCAAACCCAGTCACGCCTCAAATGATACAATTAGATAGAACCAGAGCGAGAAAAACCGTACTTTGAAATTATTTCCTTATAAGATCATCGATTATCTGCCCTTTTTGGCTGTTATTGTATTAGTTGAGTATTGAGTCGGGGCTGATATTGACCTTTTTTGAGAGTTTGGGGTGGTTTTTTGTTGACAGGATTATATATAATGGATTAGAGGATATCAATACAGGGGTTTGGGGTGCTCTTGTTAATAGGTGAGTATCCCAACCCTTGACATAACAAAACATGGTGATTGTGGAATGGACTGGGCTAAATTTGAAAGGATGGCCGAACTCTACGGCCCCTGCAGAAACCCGAAAAGGCGGAAGCAAAAACGCAAGAAAAACCATAATCAAAAACGTAAGCAATCAGGGCTTAGCTGGTGCAAAACAACCCCGTACTCAATTCGGTTAGATGACAAATCTCCAGACTTTATAGGTTACCACAAGGCACTATTTAGGTTTCAAAAAAGATCGAGGAAGGAGCCCACACAAGCTGAGAAGAGATTTAAACATATTTTAAACCAGTTTTTTTTACGCCAACCAAACATAATCTTCAATTATAAAGCAATATTTCAAGCAGTCTTCATGCTTAAAACGGAAAGCGGAGATTATAAGGGGTATATCGCGGATTTCTACCTCCCAGACTTTCAGTTGATAATTGAAATCGACGGGCAATCACATGAAGGGACCCGTAATTACGACCAAATTAGAGATAAAGCGTTTTGTCGTGAGAAACAGCTTAGAACTCTGCGGATAACTAACCAGCAGACCAAGGATAAAAAAACCTGTAACTCAATCCTACGGTTTGCGCTCAAAGACAAGTTGAAGCAGTTTACACCCAGGGGCAAGGTTAAGGCGAAGCAACCCAAACCGTCTCTATTACATTTTGAGACTCGCGCATGGGATAGAATGCCAATGAAGCACGTAAAAGAAACTGCGCCCGTTGTGAAGTTAAGAAAGAAAAAATAAATTAGGGTGGCACCCAGGGGCTTGAACACAATCAGCAGCCTAGGGCTCCTCGTTAATTCGAGGGTAAGGCGCCACCCACCTGCGGGGCTTGCACCAGCCTTCAAAACGACCTCTGGCAGACGATAGTATTAAAAGAACCAGAGCGTGAGAATAAAACGATCGAGTGCCCATAGACTCCAAATTTGGGACGGCGGATAAACAGCAGGTAACACAAAATCTATCGTAATTAGAGCGCAAACGTAACCCGGTTAAGACACTTACATTAAGTGCTGTTCAGAAATGAACATTGTTCAACTTTGAACATAACTTTATTCAAGGATTTCAACAATATGAAAGCTCAGTCGTATTCCATTCAATGGAAAAACTCTCGGGGTGAAACTCAGACCGGACCAGAACTTTGGACTCACGGTGATTTTGTCCTCGACATGGTTTCAGAGTCACTTACCCAGATTGAAGCTCCCCGCCTGAAGACCTACCAAGAAGCCCTGGAGCTGGCTACCAACATGAACACCTCACCTGAATTTAATAATACAACTCATAAAGTCATTATCTATAAAGGAAAAAACCGGGCTGACAAGCCCGCGCCCACAGGCGCAATTGAGGGATTTACTCCGGTTTTCCTTCTGCCAAGCGCTAAGATTGGACGGCCAAGGAATAGCTACGGTGATGTAAAGTTTCAAATAGATATTGCACCGTATCGAGAACCCACCATATTTAGATGTACGGCCCTAGTAGCTTAACGTTAGGCAAAGCAGAATGGAGATTGGAGATAAGCGTATAAAAGTTAAAACGACAAAAAAGCATTTTGGGGTTTTTAAAGCCGAAGCCAATAAATGGATCCGGAATTTTGGGCTGACAGACTGGAACGTTTGCTTTTCACACACTAAATTGGAGGGGATAAAGGCCCGATGCGAATACAATTTAGTTGGCCGCGTTGCAACACTCTCGCTTTCTACAACCTATACCGATAGTATTATTGACTATGACATAGAATCGGCATTTCATGAAGTTTGCGAGTTATTAATCATTCCTTTGGAATCAATGATAGAGCAAAGGTATGCCTTGGGGGTCGATGATGTACGGGAAGAGACACATCGAATTATAAGGCGGTTAGAAAATTTTATATTAAAAGAGGATCTCAACTGAGACGGTATAAGCATGATAGACAACGACAATAATAGCGGGCAGGCACCTACAAATACCTCTAAAATCACCTTTACCTCGGATATGCAGGACAATGAGATCTCTCAACCTGCGGCCCTTCAGCTCGACAAAAAACTCTGCTTCGAGTGCCAAACCGTTAAATCACTCAAAACGAAGATTAGAGCGCTTGACAGGATAATCATTAAACTGAACAAACAGGCAATGATAGAGATCCAGAAGAGAGATAACGTTACCTTGCAATCTTCAAAAGACGACAGAGACTGATGGATAAGATAGCCAACTACATACCCGTCCAGGAATACGCTAACGGTATCACCGTTGACAGACAGTTGCTCGATATAGAGCAATACAATGTCACAGCAGAACAAATCTCACGGCACCTGAAAGAAAGATACCCTGAAAAAGAGCCAGGGCAGGAGTTTGTGGACTCTGTGCAACCAGACTGTTCTTGCCTAGATTGTGTAAGCGATAAAACACGGCTTGAGCGCTGGCGTGAGTTTGTTAACCTGTTATTTGTGACGGTGGCTTGATTATGGATAAGACAGCCTTAATGGTACGGAACGAAACTATAGCTCAAGAACGCATTGCAGGGCTATCGTTTAGCGTTATCGCTACCAAACACCACCTCTCTAAAAGCGCTATTGCCCACGTGTTAGGCAAAGACCATATCAAAGAGGCTGTTCAAGACGGCATTCTATCACAAATCGATCTTATCCCACAGGCTAACACGGTTGTAGAGGACTGTCTGAAGTCTGATGACGAAAAGATTAAGCTCGATGCCAGTAAGGTGATCTTTAAAAATGTGGGGATTACACCCTCACACACGCAGATCAACATTAATGCGATGTTTAAGAGTGATAACCGGACACAAAACGTGCAGATCCAGGGCTTACAAGAGTTCATGGCCTTCAAATACAGGGACGTAGGGGCTGATAAGGTGATTGATGTGACACCTGAGGGGGAGGGAAAGCTTGATGAGTGACTGGTTATCTGTTGAGTATTATGAGCAGCTCAAGGCTTGGTCAGATAGCCAACCGCTTGTGATACCAGATGGTTTTACATTCATAGTGAAAGGGGATGAGGAGCGATTACAGCCAGAACAGGACAAAACAGGCGAATGATGCGTAAGTACCTGATATCACGTAGCAGCACCGGGTGATTATCTCTCAATTTCTCTGATATCCTTTGAATAGCTCCAGGTTAACATATTAATATTTATCGGATGTAGGAAACTGGGGCGTGTATGCTAGTTAAGTTCTTGTTATCAATAGTAATCTTCTTTATGGATCTTGTCAAGGCCTGGTTGATAAGGACATAGCTTGATTTCTGTGTGTGTGGGTGACAGGTAGCACGGTGGCCATGGTGAGCAGGGGGCGGGGTGACCGACCGTCGATGCGCGTATATATATATCTAACACGCCTCCACACGGGAGGTTTTTAAGGGGCCGATAGTTCAACGGTAGAACGCCAACTCTGCGTAGCCCGCTGGCGGAAGAATAGGCGTGGTTCTGAATCTGCATAGAGCGAGGGAAGGTAATGTCCGCCGCGCAGATGAAATCAGGTTCGACTCCTGTTGGCCCCTACCGGAATACACAAGAGAGAAAAAGGGGGGATTACCAATGTTCAACAAAAAAAAACTGGGGGAGCTAGAAGAGCTAACTCAGAAACTAGAGAGCCGCATTAGCGATCTGGAGCGAGAGAACAGGGTCTATATAAATACAGACGAGGATCTCGCATTCTATGCAGACTTTGGGATGGGGCCTGAGATTGAAACCATATCGTTGCGCTCTCTTGTTCACATGATAGTTAATTTTGAGGGTTTAAAGTTGCGTCCCGGATCTGGAGCGGCGGTTTTGGTGAAGAAGGGGAAGCCCTCATGAAACAGCTTATCTTAAAGGACGTTGAATATCCGTGTGGGGCGGGTTCTTTACATTGGCATCCGGCTGCGTTTAAGGGTTGGGAGAAGCCCGGCGAATACAAGCATACCTGTCCTGTGTGTGGGGAGGTGACCGTCGCCATAATGGGAGCGATGTCTTATGTTGCCGGGAGATATGACGAAGATGTTGAACTGGTTTACACCGATATACATGACAGGGTTTATAATAAAACGGTTCTTCGAGCGATTAACAGATGCTGAAATTTGGTTATAACAGAGGCTTAAATAACCACCCAATGGATATGGCTTATGCTAATATTTCTATTGAATGTGATGCAGGCTGTGGGCGGGTTTTTGGTCCGATTACGACTCCTGAGCAGACGGTTAATAACGTTGTTACCGACGCATTTTGTGTGGGCTGGGCCGTTAAGGAGTTATTGACTTTGGGCTATCGTTTTAGAATTATGAATTATTTCTGCCCTACCTGCACTGAGGAGGGGTTGGTTGGGGTTTGGTAGCGCGTCGACAAGAAAAAAAAGGAGGGCGGTAGCCAAATGTGTAAAGATACTGAGATACCAGACGGCCACCTAGAGCTTACAACGGCCGTAAAGTTAGATATATTTAAGGGGCTTCATGAGGGCTGTCCTGGCCGTATTGCTTGTGAGGACGGTTTTCTTTGCCTTACTTTCTTTGTGCCGGGAACAAATATTACCAACCGCGAATGCAGCGAAAAGAATTGCATTCCAGCGTATTGGCTTGGGAGTTATGAAAGCGCCAAGTTAGGAAGGGAGTAATCAATGAATAACTGGAAAGCGTTCTTTACGGATTGGGCCTCCGCGGGTTACACAAGAGGCGAGGGTATCCCTTTGAAGGGTAGGGACATGGAGCATCTCTATCAAGCCTTCAAAGCTCGCGGTGAGGCTGAGGCTAAGGAGGAACAGTTTCCTGAGATTAATTGCCCTCTTTACGGTGTCGTAAGCACCGATCCTGATCTTTGGCCTTGCGCAGGTTGTTATGGAGCATGTCAACGCTCATTAGAGAAGCCTCCAGAGCCTGAGTGTGAGCATAAGGACGGGCTGGGGTGTTCCTTTAAGAATTATACGGTGTACGGGAAGATCCCCGGTGAGAATTTCCCTTATGTCCGTTGTCCTTTGTGTGGAAAGAAGTTGGAATAAACCTTTAAAATGAGGAGGGAGTATGGAAAATAACAAGGTAGCAGATAGAGAGCCAAAATACATGGTTTTAAACGGGGCGATAAGCAGGCTACAGGACGTGGTGGATATTGCCGAAGCGCTGTTACGTAAAATAACACCTACCCACCCCAAAGAGCCGGAGCCTGATTCTCAGTTGGTCGGGAACACCGTAGAGGAATTGCCGGTATTTCAGGAAGTCTACGACAACGCTCCCCATGAGATTAATGGTCAAGCCTGCAGGCTGGAGAAGATTATTGCCGAATTGCGGGAGGTTTTGCTGTAAATTAAATTCTGCCGGGGGGAGGTAGATTTTCTGGATTGTCTACCTCAATCACCTTAAACGATTTCGGTGGAGCCGAACACCCGGCTCACCCTGTTAATTAATATGAAGGGGGGTGGTGCTCTTGCAGAGGCAGAGAAATGCCTGTCATAACCCAGAATTGACCTGAAGGGGGCCGCGCATCCTTTAAAACACGCGGGTATAAATAACGTGGGCGCATGTTCCAAGGCGGCGAACGAGGCTCCAAACCTTATAAGGAAACAACAAATGATTAACTCAGGAGATGGCAGCTATATATGGCCTTTGGCAGAAACAGAGAGAGCACAGGTTGAATTTCATTTTTATCCACACATAACTGTTTCAGCATGGCCTGCCGGCGGTGGCCACTGGGAACCTACCTGTGAAGAAGAAACCGGAGCCTAATGACCTGTCCATACTGCGGTAGCCACAAGATTTATATCGGAGCAAGGTCAATTCCGTTTGGCCCGGCCCTGTCGCTTTGTTTAGATGATGGGTGCCTTGAGATGAGCGTACAGGCTGCCGGTTATCTTCATGGGATACCGTTTTGGCCTTTGGGAGAATGATGTGTTGAAATAACAAAATAAACAAATCCCGCAGGGGGCAGCTTCCCTCCTTTGCCAACTGCGGATATAGAATAGAAAGGGCGCTGGTGAGAGCTCACCCTCTTAGCATGCGCCCTTTTCTATTTGAGACAATGGGGAGTTTAAAACAATGATAAGATTAAGAACGAAACTGGTCATAGACGCTAAAACGATAGCTGCGAGTGGGAGCTATACGAGTGCGCCTGTTGCTGTGAGTCGTGCTGAAAGCGGTGTTTTTTCCATTCATTATCGATTACAGGGGGCTGGTACGGCTAAATTTGAGTATTTAATGGCGAGCGGCCTGACGGGGGTAACGAATCGATTGAACCCGGCCTTGGCCCCTCCGGTTATTTACCTGGAACCTTCCGGTGCCTCGGATATTGCTTCGGGGCTAACGATAGCGAGTGGCCCTGCGCTTCATCGGTTAATGAGCCGTGCTTATACGAGTGGTTCTGTGGATCCGATAGTGGGTGAGACGTTTACGGGTGCGACAGGTGGCGCTACGGGTCTTTATGAGGGCCGGAACGCTGTTCAGACCGGCTCGTTTGCAGCGACCAATGCAACGGGTACCTTTTACTGGACGGATGAGAATGGGACGTTTCAGAGTGAAAACCTGAACGGGAGCGCATCGGGGGACAACTTTGCGACTATCGGCGGTGTTTCTTCTAATTTCGAGGCGCGGGATATCGTGGGATTTAGTCCGGAGCTGGAGGGGTTGATGCAGATCCGGATGACTGAGACCGGTGGCGGTTCTGGGGTTGGGCCTGTGAGCGTGATGCTGACTTATCAATAAAAGGAGACCGTAATGGCAGATCACAAATATCATAAGAAGGGCAAGGGAAAAACGGGTAAGGAAAAGA